>Ga0209121_10000076_pt1 | contig 89066 bp, 83 predicted proteins | sample Cruoilmetagenom3_FD_187292 | JGI IMG/M metagenome (GOLD analysis project Ga0209121, IMG submission 187292) | Oil polluted marine microbial communities from Coal Oil Point, Santa Barbara, California, USA - Sample 3 (SPAdes) (version 2) | ecosystem: Environmental > Aquatic > Marine > Oil seeps ...
TCTGCGTGTCACCCGTTTTACACTGGTAAGCAAAAGATTTTAGACACTGGCGGCCGTGTTGATCGCTTCAACAAGCGCTTCGGTGCACTTAGCAGCAAAAAATAATTTTTTGTTTCTATGTAAAAAAAGCACCTTAGGGTGCTTTTTTTGTGCCTAAAATTCACTTATCCCTCCATTTTTATAACAGTTTTGTATTTATTATTTTTGCATAACTATTTCCTGTTCTTATTCCGAATATGCATAAACATTTGCAGACAAAATTGCCAATATTCTCTATATTTTTATTTGTTACACTTTAAATATGGTACTTAAATGTAGTTAACGTGAAGTTATTTGTATTTAAAGTTAAACAAAGTTCGGTATTTCACTATTTTAATTTAAGACTGAAAAGAGTATTTCATAAATATTGAATAAGGGTAAAAACGACCTGTAATTTTCATTTTTATGACGAATTTATATTTTAAAAATGTCAGGATAATCTAGGGAAGTTGCTGATAAATCACTTAAAATTAAGAGTTCTAGCATATAACAGGATAGACCTGATATTGCTTGGAATTTAAAAATAATAAAGGTATCGTAGAATAAAACTACCTCTCACTTTAACTTAAATTGCAGGATATAATCGCGTTATGTCAGATTTTCGTGAACAAGCACTACATTACCATGCCCATCCCGTTCCAGGTAAAATCAGTATTGAGCTGACCAAGCCCGCTGAGACGGTTAAAGACCTCGCGCTCGCATATAGCCCAGGTGTTGCAGAACCTGTTCGTGAAATTGCCGCTGATCCAGCAAATGCCTATAAGTATACTGGTAAAGGAAATATGGTTGCGGTTATTACTAACGGCACCGCAATTTTAGGCTTAGGTAATTTAGGCCCTCTGGCCTCAAAACCAGTAATGGAAGGCAAAGCATTATTATTTAAACGTTTTGCAGGCCTAGATTCAATTGATATAGAAGTTAAGCACCGCACAACCGAAGACTTTATCAACACGGTTGCGAATATTGCAGACACGTTTGGTGGTATCAACCTAGAAGATATTAAAGCGCCAGAATGTTTTGAGATAGAAAAAGCACTTATAGAACGTTGCAGCATTCCTGTGTTTCATGATGATCAACATGGTACGGCAATTGTAACGGCTGCGGGTATGCTAAATGCGCTAGAAGTACAAGGTAAAGCAATTGAAGATGCGATTATCGTGTGTTTAGGTGCCGGCGCTGCAGCTGTTGCCTGTATGGAGCTTTTAATTAAGTGTGGCGCACTGCGTGAACACATTTATATGTTAGACCGTAAAGGCGTTATTCATACACGTCGTGATGACTTAAATGAATATAAGCAATTATTTGCAAACAACACGGATAAACGTACTTTACAGGACGTAATTGAAGATGCCGATGTGTTTGTTGGTGTATCAGGCCCTAATTTATTAGCCGCCGATGATTTGAAGTTAATGGCTGACCGCCCAGTTGTATTTGCATGTTCAAACCCCGATCCTGAAATTGATCCGCAATTAGCACATGCTGCACGCAACGATCTTATTATGGCGACTGGCCGCTCTGATTATCCGAACCAAGTTAACAACGTACTTTGTTTTCCATTTATTTTCCGCGGCGCACTAGATGTACGCGCAAGTGAAATAAACGATGAAATGAAAATAGCTGCTGTAGAGGCAATTCGCAGTATTGCTAAAGAGCCAGTTCCGGCTGAAGTACTGACTGCTGCAGGTATCGATAAATTAGAGTTTGGTGCTAAATATATTATACCAAAACCTATGGATCCGCGCTTACTGCCTCGTATCGCCAAAGCCGTTGCTCAAGCTGCAGTTGATTCGGGTGTGGCACAAATTGATATGCCAGAAAATTACATGGCGTAATTTTAAGTGTAAATTAACGCAAAAAAACCTCAGCATTTGCTGAGGTTTTTTTATAACACAGATAAAGAAATTTAGTCTTCATTTAAAATAGGCACTTCTAGTCCCATTTCTTGCATTATTTTCTTCACCTCTTCAGGTACTTTTTCTGCGTTGTCTTTACGTAGATCATCATCATTAGGTAGCGGTTGCCCTGTAAACGCATGCAAGAACGCTTCGCATAAAAGCTCACTATTTGTTGCATGGCGTAAGTTGTTTATTTGACGACGGGTACGCTCGTCGGTTAATACTTTTAATACATTTAGCGGGATCGAAACGGTGATCTTTTTTACTTGTTCGGATTTTTTCCCGTGTTCTGCGTATGGGTGAATATATTCACCATTCCATTTAGCCATAAGATGTATCGTTGCCTCAGATTATAAATTGCTCACACAGCATCAAAGCGTGTAAATATGCGTGAAATTCTATCGGTTTAAAAAAGATAGTCAAATACTAGTTATTTAGCTATCTAGACATTTAAATGTTTTGACATCTTAAACTGCATGCGCTACCTTTTAGACGTCTAAACATCCAAAATAGTAAAGGTGACGAAAATGAGTGAAAAAAATAAGGCAACAATTGCTGTTCGTACTGGAATAGAAGCCGATAAACAGCATGGTGCGGTTGTTCCACCGCTTTATTTATCAACCACTTACTCATTTGCTGACTTTGATACCAAGCGCCAATATGATTATGGCCGCAGTGGTAATCCTAACCGTGACATTTTGGCTGAGGCGCTCACTGAACTTGAAGGCGGGGCTAAAGGTATAATTACCGCAACGGGCATGGCGGCTGTTCACTTAACAACCCAATTATTAAATAGTGACGATACATTAGTGATCCCTCACGATTGTTATGGGGGCAGTTATCGTTTATTTACTTCACTGGAAAAACGCGGCTTGTTAAAGCTAGAAGTGGTCGATTTCACTAAAAGCGAAAGCTTATCGCAAATTCTTGCTATTAAACCTAAGCTGATCTGGATTGAAACACCGAGTAATCCAATTTTACGATTAACTGATATTAAAGCAGTTACCGATATTGCTAAGCAGTGCGGTGCTCTGGTTGCTGCCGATAACACATTTTTATCGCCGGCTTTGCAAAATCCGATTAAATTTGGTGCTGATATTGTGGTTCACTCAACTACTAAATATATCAATGGTCATTCAGATGTTGTTGGGGGGGCGGTTATTGCAGCAACCGCTGAGCTTGGTGAAGAACTGGCATGGTGGGCAAATAATATTGGCATTACTGGAGCGCCATTTGATAGCTATTTAACTCTCAGAGGTTTGCGCACGTTAAACGTGCGTTTGAGGCAGCACCAAGAAAATGCACTCGCTATTGCACAGTATCTAGAAAACTCCCCGTTTGTTGCTCAGGTTTACTATCCAGGTCTTGAATCTCATCCACAACATGCGCTTGCTAAGGCGCAGCAGTTTGGCTTTGGTGCAATGGTTAGTTTTGATATCAAAGGCGATATAAACGATGCTGCAGCGTTTTTAACGCGCTTAAATGAATTTAGTTTGGCGGAATCATTAGGCGGAGTTGAAAGTTTGATTTGTCACCCCGCAACCATGACCCATGCAGGCATGGAGGCGACTGCCCGTGCAGAAGCTGGGGTGGGTGATACGCTTATTCGTATTTCGGTGGGTATTGAAGATGCAAAAGACTTACTTGCTGATTTAGACAGGGTATTTAATTTGGTTCGCCCCGGGCAAGCAGATAATGCTTTAGCTGCAAAAAATGGTGCCAGTGAGTCATTTGGCTCAGCGAAACTAAACGCGGCGCATCCGGCGTTATGGTAGTGCCTACCAATTTTGAAAATATAAAACATGAAGTCGAGTTGGTATTAACATGGTAAATCAGGTTCATAAATTTGGTGGTTCGAGTTTAAGCTCAGCGGATCGCTTTAAAAGTGTCGCAAATATTATTTTAACTCATGCTCAAGCCGGGGATTGTGTGGTGGTATCTGCTGCCGGTAAAACCACCGATACCTTGGTTAAATTGTGGCAAAGCTTTGAACAGCAAGATGCCCAAGCGATTGCTGACATTATTTTATTAATAAGTAATCATCAATCTTCGCTAATTGAACAATTGCTTATAGCCAATGCTAAGCATGAAGCACTCAATATACTTGCCACTGAGCTAAGCATTATTACTCAGCAGGCTAAGCAAAACATATTAACTGAAGCGTGGCTATTAGCTCATGGCGAATTATGGTCTGCAAGGCTATTAAGCGCTTACTTAGGGCAACTTAACGTTAGTGCTTGCGCTCTGGACGCTAGGCAGTTATTCATATTAGACGCAGGGCAGCTACAGCATGCTAATAATCAGCAGCAGTGCTTAAAAGCCATAGATACAAGCAAAATTAATGTCGTTACAGGGTTTATTGCGGCTAATTTACAACATGAAACCGTGACCTTAGGGCGAAATGGTAGTGATTACAGTGCTACTTTATTAGCACGATATTGCAATGCTAAAAAAGTGTCTATTTGGACTGACACTCAAGGTGTTTTTAGTACTGATCCGCGTAAGGTCGCTAATGCGATTAAGTATGCGCGGGTGTGCCGCGAACAAGCTAATTTATTGGCTAGACTAGGTAACCCCGTACTACATGCTAAAACATTATCGCCATTAAAAGGGACCGATATAGAGTTAATTGTTCGCAGTAGTTACGATCTTCAAGGCAGCCATACCGAAATAGTTAAACTAGGAATGAGTAAACAAAAGCGCTTTTTAACCACGATTAACAATGTGGATTTACTCACTGTTGATGACTTGAGTGAAGGCGAGGTAGCGCATGTTAGTCAGCTTATTCAGCATAGTTTGCATCACTTTGAACATGCGGGCGAAATTTACTTGGTAGTCCCTGCGTCGGCGACATATCAGGTGGTTAATTATTTTGCTGGCCGCGCCAACATTAGTGAGTCTAACTTAAATGGGGTTGCAATTATTGCATCAGAGCAAGATATAGCGATGCTCGGTGAGCAAAGTGCCGCTGTACTTCAAGCGCAATCAATCCATCCTAGGTTTACTCATTTTGGTGACGGTTATACGTTATTATTAACCGATCAGGTACTTGAGAGTGATGTGCTGAGCTTACTGCATGATAAATTGATCAATAAAGCGCAAGAAATAGCTTTAATTATTGCAGGGCTTGGTAATGTGGGTACCGAATTTATGCGCCAACTACCAGCACAACTAGCCCGTTTATCATCAGGTTTTAACGTTAAGTTAGTAGCATTACTGCGCTCAGAGCAGATGCTGGTTAATGCCAATGGGTTAGACTGTGAGAGCTGGCAACAGCAATGGGAAAACCATGCAAGCCCCTATCAGCAAGCTGATTTGTTGTCATACATTGATACGCTTGAATATGAACATAAGGTAGTGATTGATATTACCGCCAGTGAATATTTTAGCCAGCTTTATAGCAAATTTGTGGAATTAAATTGTCACTTAATTAGTGCTAATAAATACGCAGGCACAGCTCCGCTGAGCTGGTATCAAGCATTACGTGAAGATTTGGCACAGCGCGGCTTACATTGGCGTTATAATGCCAGTGTGGGAGCCGGATTACCGATTAACTTTGCACTGGCCGATCTGCAAAACAGTGGCGATAAAATAACGCGTATAGAAGGCGTGTTTTCTGGCACGCTGTCATGGTTATGCAGTATGTATGATGGCAGCAAGGCATTTTCAGATTTAGTGCTTGAAGCACAAGCTTTGGGGTTCACCGAACCTGATCCGCGAGAAGATTTATCTGGCCGAGATATGCAACGCAAGTTGCTTATTTTGGCGCGTGAATTAGGTATTGAATTGGAACTTGATGACATTTCTTTATCGGCATTGATGCCCGATGAGCTAAGTGCGGGCAGTTGGAATGACTTTGTTGATAACAAGGCTAGTTTAGATACGTTTATCAAGCAGCACTTCGAAGCGGCTTTGCAACAAAATGCTGCACTGTGTTATACCGGATTGCTAGAGTTTAAAAACAGCAAGCTAAACGCTAAGGTAGGAATTGCCTATGTACCAAAAAGCGAAGCGGTTGCTAATTTAACACCTGGCGATAATATTTTTGTGATTAATACTCAGTGGTATAACCAAAACGCATTAGTGATACAAGGCCCTGGTGCGGGTAAAGAAGTGACCGCAGCGGGCGTGCACTCTGACTTATACTGGTTGGTACAAAATATTAGTTAGACCATCAAAAAGGCCGCAAATTAGCGGCCTTTTTAATGTTCGCTATATTTAAAATAGCTCTTCTTCAGTTTTAGTGTTTTCTTCAAATATATCATTTGGTTGTGATAACACATACTTAGTGGGAGCGGTGCCTTTTTCAAAGTATTCAAAACGGCTGGTGTAATCGTTTTTATGACTTAACAGCCCCGTTTCTAAGTCAATACGAATAGAAACCAACCCTTCAGGCGGTTCGATAGGTGCCGCAGGTTTACCATCCAGTGCGACTCTCATAAAATCCACCCATGCAGGCTGAGCTGTTTTAGCACCTGATTCTGCGCCTGATATTTGCCCACTTCCTAAGTTATTGTTATAGGTTGAGCGTCCCAACGTATTACCAGGGTTATCAAAGCCAACCCAAACAGAGGTCATCACATCGCGATTAAAGCCGCTAAACCAAGTATCTACAGAGTCATTCGTGGTGCCTGTTTTACCTGACAGATCGCGACGTTTTAGCGCTTGTGCACGCCATCCTGTGCCACTCCAACCTGTTTTATGAGACCAGCTACCACCACCCCAAATTGCGCTGTTCATAGCACTGGCAATTAAAAATGCATTTTGTTTAGATATAATCTGCGGCGCGCAATTTGGTGCTACTTGCTCACTTAGCATTAGCGAGCTAGGCGTTGTCGCTTTATCATCACAAATTACAGTCGGATTAGTTTTAAATAAGGTGTTGCCCATGGCATCTTGAATTTCTGAAATAAAGTAAGGTTCGATTAAGTGGCCGCCATTGGCAAAAGTACTCATACCACGAGCTAGCTCTATTGGAGTGATAGATGCGCTACCTAAAGCCAGTGATTCACTGCGATTTATATCTTCATTTGCAAAGCCAAATTTAAGTAAATGATCGGCTGTACGTTGCAAGCCAACACCACGTAATAAACGTACCGAAATCACATTTTTTGATTGTGCTAAAGCACGGCGAATACGAATAGGGCCATTATATATGGCAGGGCTATTTTTAGGTCGCCATGCGACACCTTGGCTTTTATCCCATTGATTTATAGGAGCATCATTTAAAATTGACGCTAAGGTGTAGCCTTTTTCAAGTGCAGCAGAGTATATAAATGGCTTAATATTAGAGCCAACTTGGCGTTTAGCTTGCACTGCACGGTTATATTGGCTTTGTTCAAAGCTGTAACCGCCTACAATGGCTTTTATACGCCCGTCTTGTGGGTCTAAAGACACAATGGCGCTTGCAGCTTCAGGGATTTGACTCAAAATATAGCTGTTGTCATCATTTTTACGCAGCCATATTTGCATGCCTGGCGTTAATATATCGCTCGCTGCTTCAGGAGCAAAGCTTTGGCGATAACGGGTGATAAACTTACGTGCCCACTTTAGATTATCCCAAGTCAATGTTGTGCGTTCGCCGCTTTTAAGTATTACTTCCGCGCTTTTGTCGGATACATTTAAAACTGCAGCGGCTTTTAGAGGGCCTAGTTCATTGGCCTCTTTTAAAATGTTTAATAACTTAGAATCAGAAGGTGTGGGCTCTGTTTGTGGATCCCATAAAATGGCTTCAGGACCTCTAAATCCATGGCGCATATCATAGGCATGTAAATTGTTAACCAAAGCCGTTTGTGCCGCCTGTTGAATATTTGACTCAACAGAAGTATACACTTTAAATCCAGAGTTATAGGCTTTATCTATACCGTAGCGCGACACCATTTCAGCACGTACCATTTCTGAAATATATGGCGCATATAAGTCAATTTCAGCCCCATGGAAATAGGCGGTAATTGGCTGGCTCGTAGCTTCGTTATACTGCGCTCTAGAAATATATTTTTCATCTAGCATTCGCCCTAACACTACATTTCTTCTGGCCTTGGCTCGCTTTGGATTACGAATAGGGTTAAGTGCTGAAGGCGCTTTGGGTAAACCGGCAATCATTGCCATTTGTGCAAGAGTAAGCTCTTTTAGCTCTTTACCATAATAAACCTGAGCAGCTGCACCAATACCAAAGGCTCGGTTTCCTAGCTCTATTTTATTCAGATAAAGTTCAAAAATTTCATCTTTTGAAAGTAAATTTTCGATATGGATGGCAATAAATATTTCTTTTACCTTACGAATGTAGGCTTTTTCTCGCGTTAAAAAGAAGTTACGAGCCAACTGCATCGTGATTGTACTAGCACCTTGCTTTTTTTCACCGGTAGAAATCAGTACCAGTGCTGAGCGTACAATACCAATTGGATCGATACCGATATGGTCATAAAAACGGTTATCTTCTGTTGCTAAAAAAGCTTGTAATAAAGGCTCAGGAATTTGGTCTATAGTTACAGGGATACGTCTTTTTTCACCAAATTGGTTGATTAAGAGTCCATCTTTGGTAAATACTTGCATAGGCGTTTGTAATTGAACGTTTTTTAAAACCTGTACGCTTGGAATATCGGATTTAACGTAGTAATAAAGGCTAAGCAATGTAATTAGTGCAAGTAATGCACAAATGATCAAAAATTGTAAAGTTCTTTTTAATAAAATCACTGATAATTCCCTAAACGGACTCCCAATTACAGGTTGAGGCTGCTAGTATATATTGATTAAAAATTGAATAATATTTTTTAAGATATAAATTATAACTTGTTTATTATTAAAACAAAGGCAAAGTTTCAAACATGCTAAGTCAATTGATAAAAAAACCATCGCCTATGATGGTGGGTATTGATATAGGATCGCACTCTATCAAGGCCGTGCTTTTAAGTGAAACAGAAACTGGGCTTCGACTAGAGGCACTTGCAATTGAACCTATGCCAAAAGGCGCTATGAGCGAGCGTAACATCCAAGATATTGAAGCAATTGGCAATGTGATAACCAAGTTAAAACGAAAACTACCAAAGTCATTAAAGTCTGCTGCTGTTGCTGTATCAGGGCAAACAGTGATTACCAAAGTCATTTTCATGGATGTTTCCTTAAGCGACGCTGAATTAGAGTCACAGATTGAGATTGAAGCCGATAGTTTGATTCCTTATCCATTAGATGAAGTCAGTTTAGATTTTGAAAAACTCTCTACTAACAGTGCCGATCCGAGCAAAATTAATGTTCTACTTTCTGCAGCGAGAACGGAAAGTGTGGAAGCGAGAGTAGGCGCACTTAGTGCTGCAAATTTAACAGCCAAAGTAGTGGATGTTGAAAGTTATGCATTAAGTCGGGCTATGGATGTTTACTATCAACAGCTCCCATCTGATGCGTTTGATAAGACCGTTGCGGTAGTTGATATAGGTGCAGTGCTTACCTTAGTCAGTGTAGTGCAATCTGGTGAAACAATTTATACCCGCGACCAAGTATTTGGTGGTGACCAATACACAAATAGTATTGTTGCTTACTACAATAAAGGCTTTGATGAGGCTGAAATTGGTAAAACAACGGGTGATTTACCTCCTAATTATACATTTGAAGTGTTAGCGCCTTTTCAAACCTCGCTATTGCAGCAAGTTCGTCGTGCTGTACAAATGTTTTTAACTACAACGGGTAAAGAGCAGTTGGACTATATCGTACTGACTGGCGGTTCTGCCATGATTAAAGGTATTGATAGGTTATTAATTGAAGAATTAGGGATACATACGGTTGTTGTTGAACCATTTGATAAAATGGAAATATCACCTAGAGTAGATCGTAATATAATACAGCGCCACCGCACTCAGTTTGCAATTGCGACCGGCCTGGCGTTGAGGAGTTTTTCATCATGCCACATATAAATTTACTACCTTGGCGTGAATTACAGCGTGAGCAGTCTAAAAAGAAATTTATTACATTGCTGATGGCCGTGGTTATAGCTTGCTTTGTAACTATGTATGCGCTGAGTACATTCTATAGCGGTCTAAAAGAAGGACAAATGCTAAAAAATAACTACCTCAGCTCAGAAATTACAATGCTTGATCAAAAAATTCGCGATATACGTGATTTAGACAAAAAAAAAGAAAACCTACAACAACGTATGCGTTTAATTGAAGAACTACAAAGTAGCCGAAATTTAGGCACGCAAATAATGGATGAAGTGGCAAAAATAGTGCCTGCCGGGGTTTACTTAACCAAGCTTGAGCGTAAAGGTAGTCAAATTCATGTATTAGGTAAAAGTGAGTCTAATAATCGTTTATCCACTATGCTTCGACAGGTACAAAGTTCTTATTTATTAGAGCGCCCGACAATGCAAGGTATTGTTGCAGGTGAGCAGTCTTCTCGTTTACTCAGCGATTTTAATATGGAGTTCTACGTAAAACCATTTGGCAGAATAGGTGAGGTACGTAATGAACCTTGATTTTAAGTCGTTTTCAGAAATAGATTGGAATGAAATAGAGCTTGATAATATAGGCGAGTGGCCAGTTATTGTAAAAGCAATATGCTGCTCTTTTGTTGCTTGTCTCGTATTGTTTTTTAGCTACAGCTTATTAGTGTCAGATGAGATAGAAAGCTACCATAACGCGGTTGCCAAAGAGATAGAATTACGCACAACTTATCGAACTAAATATGCAGTTGCCAGTAAGCTCGATATCTATCGTGAACAAATGGTTGAGATGGAAGATAAGTTTTCTCAGTTATTAAAACGTCTACCTACCTCAAATGAGACGCCAGGATTATTAGATGACCTTTCCTATGTGGGGACAACCAGCGGCTTAACATTTTTAAAAATTGGTTGGCTACCAGAAGTTGAAAAAGAGTTCTATACCGAACTACCCATTAAAATTGAAGTGGTAGGCACTTATCATGAGTTTGGTGAATTTGTAGGAAAAGTGGCTCAATTGCCAAGAATAGTAAGTTTACACGACTTTTCTATTTTATCATCTGGCGAAAAGCAGCTAACATTTAGTGTAGTAGCAAAAACTTATCGTTATGAAGAGGGAGTAAGATGATGAAGCAACTTCCCTTTTTAACTGTCGCAATATTGTTGCTCAGTGGCTGTAATGAAGATACATCTGAGCAAAAAGAATTTATTGATCAGGTTAAGGCAAACACTACTGCACGTGTAGAAAAAATACCTGAGTTAGTTAAATTTGAGCACTTTGAATATAACGCCAAAGATATACGTAGCCCTTTTGTAGCACCAGAACCAGAAATTATACAAAATAAGCTAACACAAGTTAAAAACTGTCTTCACCCAGACCCAGAACGTGTTCGTCAACCTCTGGAAAAGTACCCATTAGATAATTTATCAATGAAGGGCACAATAGGATCGAACGGCAAGACATGGGCGCTCATTACAGCTGCTGATAACACCTTACACCGAGTATCCATAGGGAGCTATTTAGGTACCTATGATGGAAAAGTAAGCAGTGTTAATAGTGACTATATTGAATTAGTAGAATTAATCCCTGATGGGTCAGGTTGTTGGAAAGAACGTTTGACCAAATTAGAAATGTTAGAGGCGGCAACTAATGGCGCAAATTAATAAGAAAAATGGTATTCCCTATATGCACAAAGCTGAGTGTTCGCATCACCGTATTTTAACGACGTTGCTATTTGTATTTTTATTACTAATTACGAAAACAGTCAGTGCAGCCCCTTTACTCTATGATGTTCGATATAATCCATTACTTAAAGGTGAAACCGAATTACAGCTAGTATTTGATGAAGAGTTACAGCAACAACCTGAGGTGCAAGTTTTTAATAGTCCGGCACGTATAGAGCTATTATTTAATGCTGTTGAACTAGATGAAGGGTTGGCAAATATTGCTATTAACCAAGCAGGAATAAGTAACATCAGCAGCATGATGACCAGCGCGGGTTTAAAGGTAACCATTAATTTGGAGCGATTAAAAATATATGAGACTGAGGTAAACAACAATTTAGTTTCAATAAGAATATCTGATAATCCTCTAACAGAGCAAATGGTAACAACAAGTGAAGATACACCTGCTTATACCTCTAATTATATTAATGGCATTCAAGCAATTGATTTTCGCCGCGGTGAAAAAGGTGAAGCAAAAGTACTTGTTTACCTGCAAGATACACAGGCTGCTATTGAGGTTCATGAAAGTGGCGGGAAAATCATTGCAGAGTTTCATCATACCGATATTTTAGATGACTTATTGTATGAATTAGACGTACTCGACTTTGGTACTGTAGTGAGCAGTATAGAAACGTTTAAGGAAGATAATCTGACACGCATTGTAATTGAACCTAATAAAGCTTTTGCTTACACGTATCAGCAAATCGAAAATATTTTTACCTTAACGGTTGAGAAAGACGAGACTCAAAATGGATTTTTAGATGGAGGCAAAGAATACTTAGGCCGCCCTATGACGCTTAATTTTCAGGATATCTCTGTTCGCGCCGTGTTACAGATTATTGCGGGCTACAATGATTTTAACTTGGTAACAAGTGACTCAGTAACTGGCAACATTACCCTTCGCTTAGATGGGGTTCCTTGGGATCAGGCGTTAGACGTTGTGCTAAGAATAAAAGGCTTAGACAAACGTATGGATGGTTCTATTTTAATGGTGGCGCCATCTGAAGAGCTTGCTGCCCGTGAAGCAAAAGAGTTAAAAGCGAAGCAACAAGTTGAGGATTTAGAGCCACTATATAGTGAATACATTCGTTTAAATTACGCCAAAGCAGAAGATTTTGCTGACTTATTAAAAACAGATACCAATAGCATTATTACAGCGAGAGGCAGTGTGTCTGTTGATCAACGTACTAATACGCTATTAATGAAAGACACGGCAAAAAGCATTGAAAGTGTTCGCCGCATGGTCGAAACCTTAGATATACCGGTCAAACAAGTGGTTATTGAAGCGCGTATGGTAACCGTTCGTGATAATGTAACCGAAGACTTAGGCGTTCGTTGGGGCTTCAGTGATCAACAAGGTTCTGATGGTGTTTCTGGTACATTAGAAGGCGCTGAAACGATTTCTAATGGAAATATTCCTAGCCTTTCAGATCGACTCAACGTTAATTTACCTGTCGCAAATCCATCGGCAAGTATTGGTATGCATATAGCTAAACTAGCTAATGGAACGTTAATTGATTTAGAATTAACTGCGCTCGAAGAAGAAAATAAGGGTGAAATCATTGCTAGTCCGCGTATCACCGCTGCTAACCAGCAAAAAGCGCGTATTGAGCAAGGTACTGAGATCCCATATGTTGAATCTGCTTCAAGTGGCGCAACAACTGTAAGCTTTAAAAAGGCAGTGTTGAGCCTAGAGGTAACACCTCACATTACACCAGATAACAAAGTTATTTTAAACTTAATAATTACTCAAGATACTCGTGGTGATACTGTTCAAACAGGAACTGGTCCTGCTGTTGCTATTGATACGCAACAAATTGAGACTCAAGTTCTCGTTGAGAATGGACAAACGGTAGTGTTGGGTGGTATTTTCCAACAGCAAATTATTAATTCGACCAAAAAAGTACCTTTATTGGGCGATCTTCCTTACGTAGGAAGACTATTTAAAAGCACAAGCGAGTTTAATGAAAAGCGCGAACTGCTGATTTTTGTCACACCTAAAATTCAAATAGACTAATCACCTAACCTGAGTGCTGCTTGAGACAGATTGACTCTTCAGGGCTTTGGTTACTCAAACTATCTAGGCTGAACGACAAACTAGATGGAATTGGTATTTAGTTATGTTGGTGTGAACACTCCCTGTAGATGTACAATTAGGCAGTATATAATTTTATATTGTGTACTGTACTGCGGATGCATTTTAAGACTACGTTTATGTTGTTTGTGACTGAGTTTTTTTGAAATTACTATACAAAAGCACTTACTAAGTAACACGTAGTAACCTTTAATTGCATAAATTTTAACCCTAGAAGATAAACTTGCCTATAATAAGGTGCTTTTTTGTTAACCAATGGGTAATTATTTAGTTTAATTGCTCGTTATATGGCTTTTTATCCTAATTGACTTGAAATACCCGACCGATTACTGAGATAATCCCTTTCTTAATTTTGGGGCCAGGTCGTTAGGCGGGGTTTTATTTCAAATTTTAGAGTTCGTTTGTACTAAAAGATATGGCTGAGAAACGTAATATATTTCTAGTTGGCCCCATGGGGGCTGGCAAAAGCACGATTGGTCGTCACATCGCTGACCAATTACACCTTGAATTTGTTGATTCTGATCAAGAAATCGAACGTCGCACGGGCGCAGATATTGCCTGGGTATTCGATCTTGAAGGTGAAGAAGGCTTTAGACTTCGTGAAGAATCTGTTATTGGTGACTTAACCGAGATGCAAGGTATTGTTCTTGCTACTGGTGGTGGCTCAGTAATGAGTAAAGAAGTTCGAAACAAGCTTTCGGCTCGCGGTATTGTTGTATACCTAGAGACACCGATTGAAAAGCAAGTTGCACGTACGCAACGCGACAAGCGTCGCCCATTACTGCAAACAGAAGAAGCACCTCGTGATGTACTTGAGCGCTTAGCAGAAGAGCGTGAACCATTATATAAAGAAGTAGCTGATTTTGTTGTACGCACTGATGAGCAGAGCGCGAAAGTTGTTGCTAACCAAATAATCGAGAAATTGGATTTTTAAAAGCCAGTATTAAAAAGGACTAACCCAGCATGCTTGAATTAACTGTTAATTTAGACGAGCGAAGTTATCCTATTTATATTGGTCAATCTGCACTTCAAGATACAGGCCGTCTAATCCATCATATTGGTGATTGTCGGCCTATCATCATTACTAATGACACTATTGCACCGCTCTATCTTCAGCAGTTGCTTGACTCATTAGCACAGCTAAACCCACTTCATTTTATTATTCCAGATGGCGAGCAATATAAATCGCTTACCTGGTTTGAAAAAATATCAGCATTCTTACTTGAAAATAATTGCGGTCGTGACACCTGCTTAATTGCATTAGGTGGTGGCGTAGTTGGTGACTTAACTGGTTTTGTTGCTGCCTGTTATCAGCGCGGTGTGCCTTTTATCCAAATTCCTACCACGTTATTATCTCAAGTCGATTCTTCAGTTGGTGGCAAAACAGCTGTAAATCACCCGTTAGGTAAAAATATGATAGGGGCTTTTTATCAACCCCAGGCTGTGTTTATAGATACGCGTTCTTTACATACTTTACCTACCCGAGAGTTTGCTGCAGGCATGGCTGAAGTTATTAAATATGGCCTAATTTACGACACTGAGTTGTTTGCTTTTTTAGAGCGAAATATCGCTCAATTACAACAGTTAGATGAAGCCTGTTTACAGCATATTATTTTTAGATGCTGTGAAATTAAAGCGCTTATCGTTGCACAAGATGAGAAAGAGCAAGGCTTGCGTGCGCTGTTAAATTTAGGGCACACGTTTGCCCATGCTATAGAAGCGCAAATGGGCTACGGCGTGTGGTTACATGGTGAAGCTGTGGCAACAGGAATGGTGCTTGCTGCCAAGCTTGCTCATACTCGTAACGACTTAACACAGCAAGATGTAGAGCGTATTACCACATTAATAGCAGCGTATAATTTACCAATCGAAATCCCTAGCGATATGACTAGTGAGCAATTTTTACTGCATATGCGCAAAGATAAAAAGAATAAAAAAGGGACTATCCGATTTATTTTACCCACCAAATTTGGTCAGTGTGCATTAGTTGATGATGTATCTGATGATCAAGTTAGAGCATTGATCGAGCAATAAATGCAGTCACAAATTTTACCAAGCCGTGCGGCTTTGGTGGATAGAATCGCATTACAATTTGAATATGGTCAAAACCTAATTGTTTTATTGGGTACTTCTGGTCTAGGTAAAAGCTATTTGCTTGAAACCTTCATTACTGATAAATATAACGATTTTAATAAAGCATTTGTGCAAGTAAGCGCACAGATGACTGATGTGCAGTTAATGACTCAGTTATTAGAGCAAAGTTTTAATGCCCCTTTAATTGATCACAACCTAAGCTTATCGCAAAACTATTATCAATTAGCGCAACAGCAACAATGTGGGGCGTGTTTGTGGGTTATTGATGGCGGCAGACACTTATCTGAAGAGCTAATCGCAGAGCTTGAGCTACTATCAAAAAATGCACCTAATGTACTTTATATTATGATTGCATCGCAGTCTAAACTACCCTTTAAAGATGCAGTAAATATACATTTAGAGCCATTAAATACAGTTGAAAGTAAGCAGCTTATGGGGTGGTATTTTACGAGCTTACCTTATGATGAAGATCCTGTCTTTCAAACCTTTTTAGTTGAAGCTCAAGGTAACCCGAGTCTGTTGTTAGCCTGGCAGCCAAGCGAGCAGGTTGCTGATATTGTCGTTAAAGATAAGGTGTCTTGGCGCTTACAGCTGCTCACATTATTATTGATAATTATGCTGTTGATTATTGGTCTTGTATACAAAGCCGATATGACCCAGTGGTGGGAAAATGCTAATCGTCAAATTGATGAGCAAGTGCTATCAACCGCTATTACAACTGAGCAAGCTATTAAAAATAAACCACAGCAACTTATACCACCTGTAAGTAGTGAGCCGTCAGCGGCTGTCATTCAAAAGCCCACTCAAGACACCACCAATAATAATGTTCCAGCGATTGTCGAGAGCTTAACGGAATCAACGATTGTTGTTGAGCAGGAAAAGCCGGAATTAAAACCCGTTGAAGAAAAACCGATTACTAAACCTGCACAAACAAAGTCGCAAAACCAAATAGTAAAAATACCCAGTAATTGGTACTTACAACAACCTGAGGATAATTTTGTTATTCAGCTCTTAGCCGTAACTCAGCAGCAGGTAGGTAATGAGTTTATTGCTAAACATAAGCTAAAAAGTATTACTAATACATACCAAACTAAACGAAATGGTAAAATATGGTGGGTAGTAACTACAGGTAGTTTTGCTAACTTAAATGAGGCAAAGCAAGCACTGCAAGGGCTTCCTGCAGGGGTTAGAAAAAATAAACCTTTCTATAAAAAAATTAGTAAAATAAAACAAGAAATTGCACGAGTTGATCAGTAAACTCAGTAACTTTAGTGTAAAATCGCGCAACACCGAATTGAAGTAAAGAGCCAATGCAGCAAAAGAGTAGAGCCTTCCTTAAGTGGGCTGGCGGAAAATACAGCCTCGTTGAAGATATTAACGCGCGACTAAATCAAGCAAGTAAGCATGCAGATACTTTGGTTGAACCTTTTGTTGGTGCGGGCTCAGTGTTTTTAAATAGCAATTTTAAACACTATGTACTTAACGATATTAATGCTGATTTAATCAATTTATATAAAGAGCTCAAGCGTTCGCCTGATGAGTTTATTAGTGATGCCAAAAAGCTTTTTGTTGATTTAAACAACCACTCAGATGCGTATTATGATTATCGCGTGCAGTTTAATCAAAGCAGCGATGTATATGAGCGAGCCATCTTATTTTTATATATGAACCGCCATGGTTATAACGGATTATGCCGCTATAACTTAAAGGGCATTTTTAATGTGCCTTTTGGTAAATATAAAAAGCCTTATTTTCCTGAAAAAGAAATGTACTTTTTTGCTAGCAAAGCGCAACAGGCTACATTTACTTGCCTAGGGTATGATGATGTATTCAAACTGGTGCCTAATAATGCAGTGATCTATTGCGATCCGCCTTATGTGCCATTAAGTAAAACGGCATCCTTTACTTCGTATGCAAAAGGCGGGTTTAATTTGGACGACCAGGCTAATTTAGCGAACTTAGCTGAGCAAGCGGCATTTGAGAATAATACGCCGGTCCTTATTTCAAATCACGATACGGTATGGACACGCAAAATTTACAGCCAAGCTTCTTTGGATAAAATTCAGGTTAAACGCACGATTAGCCCAAAAGGCGGTTCACGAAATAAAGTCGATGAGCTAATGGCTATGTACTTAGCACCGAAGTCACGGTTGCGTAAATAGCCAACACAAATAATACAAAAAGTACCACGGCAATAGCTATTAATGTAATAGGGGAGTGGTGTTTAAAGTCTGTTTGACGTTTATCTTCGGATTGCACACCAAAAAATGCAGCTAGCACACTTTGTAACGCGCTTAAAAAGTGCTGCATTAATTAAAATAATGGTTTGATTGAAGAGGGTTTGTGATTGTCATCAGTACCTGTTAATAACTCTAGGAAGTCTAGATAATGGAACTGGGCACTGCGGCTATCGCCGGTTAACCAAGAAGCCCATGAGGAATCTTCTTCAATTTGAATACAGCGATTTACGCTATGATTGGTAGCGTTAGTTTGCTCTTTATGAAAACAAGTGTTGGCAGAGCTTAATTCTTGCTCCGTATTTGAAGAAAGCGACGCTGCTCCAATAATGACACTTACCGACGTGATTAATAATCCAATTTTAAAAGCACGCATAATATAAGCCTAATAATTTAGTTCTTCGCGAAGCATAACAAAAATCGCTTAAATAATACACTTTATTTTTAGTTATATTAACAGCTAATCATACCGCAGAATTTTTTATAAGCATGTTTTATCCTTCTTAGCTCACGCAGCTTAACTGTTGTTATAGTTAAAGACAGTTTGTCATTGGTGTTGCTATCTTAGCGCTATTTTTTAAAGGTGTTACTTGGGTAACATCGTTAATTAAGTTACATTAACGCCATAAATTATTCATTAATGGATTAGCGATGCTCAACTGTGAACAAAAATACTTAATAGCGCCCTCAATATTATCTGCAGATTTTGCACGCCTTGGTGAAGATGTCGACAAAGTGTTAGCTGCAGGAGCTGATGTTGTCCATTTTGATGTAATGGATAACCATTATGTCCCTAACTTAACAATAGGCCCAATGGTGTGTAAAGCACTTCGCGATTATGGGATTAAAGCCCCTATTGATGTTCATTTAATGGTAAAACCGGTAGATAGCTTAATTCCACAATTTGCCGAGGCGGGTGCATCAATTATTACCTTTCATCCAGAAGCCAGTGAGCATATTGACCGTACTTTGCAATTGATAAAAGATCAAGGCTGTCAGGCTGGCTTAGTGTTCAACCCTGCAACAAGTTTAAGTTACCTCGATCACGTGATGGATAAAGTAGATGTGATCTTATTAATGTCAGTAAATCCTGGGTTTGGTGGACAAAGTTTTATTCCACAAACACTGGAAAAACTGCGAGAGGCAAAGCAACGCATTATTGATTCAGGGCGTGATATTCGTTTAGAAGTTGATGGCGGTATTAAAGTAGATAACATAGCTGCAGCGGCTGAAGCGGGGGCTGACATGTTTGTTGCAGGCTCTGCTATTTTTAATCAGCCTAACTATAAAAGCGTAATTGATGAAATGCGCCAACAATTAGAAAGTATTAAATAATGAAATATGATGCTGCACTATTTGACTTAGACGGCACGCTAGTTGATAGCGTGTATGACTTATATATGGCCTTAAATCTTACGCTAAGTGATTTAGCGTTTCCCATAGTTAGTCAGCGATTAGTTGAAAGCTGGGTAGGTAATGGCATAGAGGTGTTAGTAAAGCGAGCTCTATGCGGTGATATGCAAATTAGTGAGCACCTCGATGAGGCTTTAAGCGAACGAGCTATTAAGCTTTTTTATCAACATTACAGTGAGCAGGTTGGTGAATACAGCGTATTATATCAGCATGTTGAAACTGGACTCGCAGCCCTTAGTGGTATGCCCAAAGCACTTATTACCAATAAGGCACGCCGCTTTACTGAACTACTTTTAGATAAACTGGCTATTCGCAGTCATTTTGAAGTAATTGTTTGCGGTGACGACATGGCAAAAAAACCGTCACCTGAGCCACTCCTATTTGCTTGCAATACATTGAATGTTTCGCCAAATAAAGCCATTATGATTGGTGATTCAAAGAGTGACATACTAGCAGCACAAGCCGCTAATATTGATGTGATAGCCCTCACATACGGCTATCATCAAGGAGAGCAGCTAGGGGATTATAATCCACAGTACCTATGCGATAACTTCTTAGCTATAATACCGACACTAACGCAGCGTTAAGCATTTCAAATTAAGTAAAAATAAAGGAAAATCATGAGTAAACCAGTAGTATTAAGTGGCATGCAGCCAACCGGTGGTATGACAATAGGCAACTATGTTGGCGCTATTAACCAGTGGGTTAAGCTACAGGAAGAATATGATAGCTACTTTATGCTTGCCGACTTACATGCAATTACTGTACGCCAAGACCCTGAGTTATTACGTGCTCGCGTTTTAGATGGTGTTGCTTTATATACAGCGTGTGGCATTAACCCAGAAAAAGCGGCATTATTTGTTCAATCTCAAGTGCCAGAACATGCACAACTTGGTTGGGTATTAAACTGTTATGCGCAAATGGGTGAGCTTAATCGCATGACCCAGTTTAAAGATAAGTCGGCAACGCATGCAAATAATATTAATGTGGGTTTATTTGCTTATCCAGCTTTGCAAGCAGCTGACATTTTATTATACCAAGCTGATAAAGTACCAGTTGGCGAAGATCAAAAGCAGCACCTAGAGTTAACTCGTGATATTGCGAATCGTTTTAATAATGTATACGGCGACATTTTTACGCTGCCAGAACCTTATATTCCTGAGTTTGGTGCGCGAGTTATGAGCTTGCAAGATCCGCTGAAGAAAATGTCTAAATCTGATGAAAACCCAAATGGTTTTATTATGATGTTAGACGAGCCGAAAAAGATTGAGAAAAAGCTTAAAAAAGCGGTTACCGACTCAGACGAACAAGCACGCATTTATTTTGATCGTAGTGAAAAGCCAGGTGTTTCTAACTTACTTACCTTATTAAGTGTTGCGACTAAGCGTTCAATTGAAGAGCTAGTCCCTGAATACGAAGATAAAATGTATGGTCACTTGAAAAAAGACACCGCAGCAGCTGTTGTCAGCATGATAGAGCCAATTCAGGCTCGTTTTAAAGAAATACGTGAAGACCAAACGTTATTAAATGACATTATGAAAATGGGTGCAGAGAAAGCCAGTGCCCGTGCTGAGAAAACATTAAAAGCAGTTTATGATGCGGTTGGATTTATTCCACGCCCATAAGCCTGTTTTTTTGCAGATACAAAAATGCCGCTAATTCAGCGGCATTTTTGTATTTTAATGTTTTGTAGCTGAAATACCGGCAGATTCACAGGCTCTAACTATAAATTGATAGCCATAAGGCATACTTTGATCAGGCGTTATTTCAACAATTTCGTAATCATTGAGCTCAATTGACTTACTCTCTTTTGACTTTTTACAGCGAGAGTAGCTATCTGCTTCATAACTATAGGCAAACATAGCAATTAAGCGTTTACTGCGCTCAAAGTAGCCTTTAGTATCTAAAAACTGCTTAACTGTCTGGGTATTATCGTCTTCGCCTTCTAAGCGAATACCAAATGTTTTTGTCTGAGTTTTGTCATTGTCTGAAGAGGGAAGTTTTTTTTCTATCTGTTCACTTAACTCTTCTATTGCTTGTTCCTGTTCTGCGGGTGACTTATTCGCAATAGACTTACTATTTTCAAAATTCTTTACTATGTCGTTTAATACTTTTTCAGGCGGTTTGTCATCAATGAACGCGATTAAACTTACAAACACCACAGTAGCTAAAAAAAAGCGCGTAAATGCAGTGAGAAGCGGCGAATAGCTTTGACTGATAAATTTAATACGATCAGAGCCAAAGGGTTTTATAAGCAGTAAAACGATGATGTAAAATGGCAAAATAAGCTGTAAGCCGAGTAAGGTTGCTAGGGTTATCCCCAGTGTCCAAGGCGGTAAATATAATAAAGTGGCAAAGTTGTGGGTGTAGTTAAAATGATTAGCTGATACTTGCGTTACTTCATTCACTATACCGCTTGCACCTGCTAGAACAAAGTTAGCAATACTGGCATAAAATACCAAAATAAGTGCTTTGCCAGCGAGTGAATTCCAGAGCTGATTAAACTTGGGCCAAAACTCTACGATTAGTGCAACAATGGTGATGCTGGCGCACAACCAAGTTAACTTAAAAATAGCTAAACTTATAAGTGCAAGAAGGTAAAGCTTTTGCGCGGTGTTAAGGTTAAACCATATGCTTTTTATATGACTCAGCAGTTTAATTTGGTGTGGTTGCCAGCTTTTTTGCCGTTGCTTAAACTGTTTATTAGCACGCCATTTTGCAACTTTTAAATACCTTAACACCGGCTTTCCTCAAAGTGTATTACCGCTATTTATTTAATAGCGGTTTTAAATAGTGCCCAGTATGTGAGCGCTGACATTCCGCCACTTCTTCTGGTGTGCCTGCAATCAGTATTTCACCGCCGCCAGCACCACCTTCAGGGCCTAAATCAACGATCCAATCGGCAGTTTTTATTACATCTAAATTATGCTCAATTACTACAATGGTATTGCCATGATCGCGTAGGCGATGAAGCACCACTAATAACTGTTCAATATCAGCAAAATGAAGTCCCGTGGTTGGCTCATCAAGAATGTACAATGTTTTTCCAGTATCACGCTTAGAGAGCTCACGTGCTAACTTAATTCGCTGTGCTTCACCACCAGAAAGTGTTGTAGCGGCTTGGCCTAAACGAATATAGGAAAGTCCAACATCCATTAGGGTTTTAAGTTTACGTGCTATAGCCGGTATTTTATCAAAGTAGTCATGGGCATCTTCAACGGTCATGTCGAGCACTTGGTTGATGTTTTTGCCTTTATATTGTACTTCTAAGGTTTCGCGATTATAACGTTTACCCTTACACACATCACACGGTACATATACGTCTGGTAAGAAGTGCATTTCTACTTTAATAACGCCATCACCTTGGCATGCCTCACAACGCCCACCTTTAACATTAAAGCTAAAGCGACCTACTTTGTAACCACGTGAACGGGCTTCTTGGGTACCTGCAAATAGCTCACGAATACCAGTGAAAATACCAGTATAAGTGGCAGGGTTTGAACGCGGTGTGCGGCCAATAGGACTTTGGTCAATATCAATTACTTTATCAAAGTGCTCAAGTCCTGCAATTGACCCATAAGGAGCTGCTTCTGCAGTAGTTGCACCGTTGAGTTCAGTGTGGGCAAGTTTAAACAAGGTATCGTTAATGAGTGTAGATTTGCCCGAACCAGATACACCGGTAATACAGGTCATTAAGCCAAAAGGTATTTTTAAATCAACATTTTTTAAGTTATTACCAGTAGCACCAAACAGCTCTAACCATTTATCGTTAGTAGCATGGCGCTCTTTAGGTACTTCTATTTTACGCACGCCGGATAAAAACTGGCCGGTAACCGAGTCTTTGCTTGCTAAAATATCATCGCGTGTACCTTGAGCAATAACATGGCCGCCATGTACGCCAGCACCTGGGCCAATATCAATAATATGATCAGCGGCACGAATGGCGTCTTCATCGTGTTCTACAACAATAACGGTGTTACCCAAATCGCGTAAATGAACTAAAGTTTTTAATAAACGGTCGTTATCACGTTGGTGCAAACCAATTGAAGGTTCATCCAGTACATACATAACACCCACTAACCCAGCACCAATTTGACTCGCTAAACGAATACGTTGTGCTTCGCCTCCAGAAAGTGTGTCGGCGCTGCGCTCAAGTGATAAGTAATTTAGGCCTACATTTATTAAGAACGATAACCGGTCGCGAATTTCTTTTAGAATTTTTTCGGCGATTTGGCCTTTTTGCCCAGTTAAATGCAAACCTTCAAAAAAGCTCATCGCCTCACCAATACTCATATGCGTAATGGTTGGCAAGTTAGTTTGACCAATAAATACATTGCGTGCTTCTTGGCGCAAACGTGAGCCTTTACAACTAGGGCAGGCTTGGCTGGTTTGATATTTGGCTAGTTCTTCACGCACTGAGTTTGACTCAGTTTCACGGTAGCGGCGGTTCATATTGTTTAACACGCCTTCAAATACATGATTACGTGTAATTAAATCACCGCGGTCATTACGGTAATTAAATGCAATTTTAGTATCGCCAGAGCCATCTAAAATAATTTTTTTATGTTCTTTTGCAAGCTCTTGATAAGGAACATCTAAATCAAACTCATAATGCTGTGCAACCGCTTGCAACATTTGATAATAGTAAAAACTGCGTTTATCCCAGCCTTTAATTGCGCCGCCGGCTAAGCTTATTTCAGGGTTATGAACCACGCGATTCGGGTCAAAGTATTGTCTTACGCCTAAACCATCACAGCTTTGACAAGCTCCTGCAGGGTTATTGAACGAAAATAAACGCGGTTCAAGTTCGGTCATCGCATAGCCACAGGTTGGGCAGGCAAAATTTGCTGAAAACAGCATTTCTTCAGCACTGCTATCGTCCATAAAAGCAATGTTGGCAACGCCGCCTGACATTTCAAGTGCCGTTTCGAATGATTCCGCAAGACGTTGTTGCTGGCCGTCTTTGACTTTAAAGCGATCCACCACGACTTCAACAGTATGCTTTTTATGTAAATCTAGCGGTGGTGGATCGGATAAGTCGCATACTTCACCATCTATACGAGCGCGAATGTAACCTTGACTGGCAAGTTGCTCTAATAGTTTTACATGCTCACCTTTACGATCTTTAACAACAGGGGCAAGTAGCATTAACTTAGTGCCTTCAGGCAGCGCTAATGCGGTATCGACCATTTGACTAATTGTTTGCGCTGCTAAAGGAAGATCATGAGTTGGACAGCGAGGTTCGCCAACCCGTGCAAACATTAAACGCAAGTAATCGTAGATTTCAGTAATGGTTCCTACGGTTGAACGGGGATTATGCGAGGTTGACTTTTGTTCAATGGAAATAGCAGGGGAAAGGCCTTCAATATGATCTACGTCAGGTTTTTCCATTAATGACAAAAACTGCCTTGCATAAGCAGAGAGTGATTCAACATACCGGCGTTGCCCTTCTGCATATAGCGTATCAAATGCAAGTGATGACTTTCCTGAACCAGATAAGCCAGTGATAACAATTAGTTTATCACGTGGGATGGTTAGGCTGATGTCTTTTAAATTGTGCGTGCGGGCGCCTCGGACTTCAATGTTTTCCATGCTATCTCGTTTATTGCCAAAATTATTTGTTCAGTATCGCATAATACGCTGCAATATTAATCCTTGATCATTGAAAAAATCCTTAGTTATAGACGATTAATTATTGCCAAGCTTGTGATAGAATCCTTGCCTAATTTTTTCACACAGTAAGATCACGCAAATAATGACCGCATCTTCACTTAATTCACGAGAGAAACGCGCCGCCGTATCGTTAGCGAGTGTGTTTGCATTTAGAATGCTCGGCTTGTTTATGCTGATGCCTGTTTTAGCTATTTATGGTCAATCGCTTGAAGGCTTTTCACCTATATGGATAGGTTTTGCAATTGGTGCGTATGGTTTAACGCAGGCCGTATTACAAATCCCAATGGGAAGACTATCCGATAAAATTGGCCGTAAAAAAGTGATTGTAGGTGGTTTACTTGTATTTGCTTTAGGCTCAGTGATTGCTGCTTTGGCCGAGTCTATACAAATGGTAACGGTAGGACGTGCCTTACAAGGTATGGGTGCTATTGCCAGCGCACTATTAGCGTTTGCATCAGACTTAAGCCGTGACGAACAACGACCAAAAGTCATGGCAGTGATTGGCATGAGCATAGGTATGAGCTTCGCCTTCGCTATGCTACTTGGGCCAATTGTGGCAGCTTCATGGGGTATAGCCGGAGTGTTTTGGTTAACTGCTATACTGGCAGTATTAGGAATTTTTATTGTCACTATGCTGGTGCCTAGTGCAATAAATAAAGCCCCTAAAGGCGATACACTTGCCAGCTTTAGTGACATTAAAAAGCTAATTAAACATCCGCAGCTTGCGCGTCTAAATGCAGGTGTATTATTGCTGCATTTAACATTGACGACTATTTTTGTAGTATTGCCAAGTCAACTAATTAAAGATGGACTTGTGGCTGAAAACCATTGGCAGCTTTATATCCCGGTTTTATTTTTAGCGTTTTTTTTGATGGTGCCAGTAATGATAGTGGCAATTAAAAAAGAGAAAGAAAAACAAGCCTTTATTGGTTCAGTGATGGTCTTAATAGTCAGTATGTTAAGTATGTCGATATGGGCCAATAGCGTTGTTGGCATTGCGGTTTGTATGCTGTTATATTTTGTTGCTTTTAACTTTTTAGAAGCCACTATGCCGGCTCTTGTGTCTCGTATTGCGCCTGCAAGCCAAAAGGGCTCCGCTATGGGGGGGTATTCATCTAGCCAGTTCTTAGGTGCTTTTTTAGGCGGTATGTTAGGTGGGTATGTAGCACAAACCACCAGTACGCAAGCTGTGTTTGCGGCGGCGGCACTTGTTGGGGTAATATGGCTTATTATTGCGTGGAAAATGCAAGTCCCACCGAAAAGCAAAGTTATTAGTTTAATGACCCAATTAGATTCTGAAGAGCAGGCACAAACACTAGCTTCTCAGTTAGTTGCTTTACCCGGCGTAATAGAAGCAACCGTAGTTCGCGATGAAAGTCGAAGCTACTTAAAGATTAATGATAAAGAATTTGACCTAGACCAAGCCCGAAGAGTGGCTGGTTTAATCTAACGTTTATAGGAGATGGTTCCATGGCACGCGGTGTGAACAAAGTAATTTTGGTTGGTAATTTAGGGCAAGATCCTGAAGTTCGTTACATGCCTAATGGTAATGGTGTAGCAAATATTACCTTAGCAACTTCAGACAGCTATAAAGATAAAAACACTGGCCAAATGGTTGATAAAACTGAGTGGCACCGTGTGGTATTTTTTGGCAAATTAGCTGAAATTGTAGGCGAATACTGTCGCAAGGGTTCACAAATTTACGTAGAAGGGAAGCTTCAAACTCGTAAATGGACTGACCAACAGGGCCAAGAAAAATACACCACAGAAATTGTTGTTGATGGTTTTACAGGTCAAATGCAAATGTTAGGTGCACGCGGTGGCGACCAACAAAGCGGTGGCTATCAAGGTAACCAAGGTGGTCAACAAAGTGGCGGTTATCAAGGTAACCAAGGCGGACAGCAAAGCGGTAGCTATGGTCAAAATAACCAAGGCCAGAATAGTCAGCAAGGCAGTTATGCTCCACAGCAACAATCTGCACCTGCCCAGCAGCCGGCTCCACAACAAAATAACCAGTACCAACCACAGCAACAAGGTGGCTTTGCACCTCAGCAAAATAATGCACCACAACAGCAAGGCGGGTTTGCACCTAAGCCGCAAAATGCACCGCAAGGTGGCGCATCAAACCCTATGGAACCAACAATCGACTTTGATGACGATATTCCGTTTTAGCCAAAGACAAAGATAAAAATGTTTAAAAAAGAGCCCTGAGTAATCAGGGCTTTTTTATTGAGACTAGTTTCCATACCTTTCGCTTATCTTTAAATGAGTGAATAATCCTCATTTAAAATTTATACATTGTTTTAAGGTTTACAAAGCATAGTAACGTCAATCTGTTTAATTTGTAACAAACCTCCCACCTGTGCCAATAAGATGCAGCGATTACTTATGACTAAATATAATGTTTATAAACATTAAGTATTAATAATAAAACAGCTACTAAACTTTTATGATTGGCTTGTGCAATTGCAAATAGTAGACAACACTTTAATAACTTATTTAATGAGCGGGTAAGTTATGAAAGCCAGTCAGTCTCAGTTTACCAATTACGCTAGTGCCTTATTTTACGCTCTGTGTTTTATGCTATTTGTTATTTTTAATAGTGGTTTAAATTTAGTTTTACAATATCAAAATAAGCAAACAGGTATAGAACTCGCTAAGCAATTACAGCAGCCACTAGTGAATAAGCAACAACTTTTAACAAATACACCTTTTACCCTAGCTCCAGATAAAGTTTCTGTTTATGTTAAGCAGCAAAAGCAATACTTCAGCTCTAATTCAAAAGGGGTTTTGTTATATTCATGGCCTCTTTGGTATGCCTACAGTGACCTATTTATAATAATGAATGTGTTTATTTTGGTCATAATTTTTGCTGTTAGGCGCGCTATATTACTCAAAACGAGAGTAAATAACTCAATGGTATTAAAGCGTAACCAAAGCGATGGCTATAAAAAAGTGTGTTATACGCCTAAAGCAATGCCTTCACTATCGGTATTAAAGACAGCAGCCAAGGAGCAGAAAACAATTGGCTATAATATATTTGCACTCATTCAATGCGAATGTCATTTTGATATAAATACGGACTTACAAGCGACTCTTAAAGTATTACTAGCAAAAGATTTTACCAATACGGCTGTAATATCCGTTAAGTTATTAACAGCGGGTAATTTTGCTTTTACTCTCAAAGGGGTTAGTGCGATTGAGAAAGCAAATTGTGCTAAACATTTACATCAATGCATGCTTAACGCAGCCTATATTTTAGCCCCTAGAGTGGCTGACGAGAGTATAAAGTTAGGTGTGTGTACTTACTACTCGAATGCTGATCAGGTAATGGTGTATCAGCTTGCCAGATCGTCACTCACACTATCAATGCAAAGTAGAGTGAAGCATTATCATCAATTGGCACTCAATTGCAGTCACCTTAAGGTGGCTGATGAAAACTTGGTCAAGCAGGGAATTGAAAAGCAAAAATTAGCGATTTTATTTCAACCTGTATACGAGTTGGATAGTGGCATTATTATTAAACATCATGTTTTAATTAAAAGTAGCGATAAGACAAATAAACAACTATTTAATCAAGATTATATAAGTCAGTTTTACAATGAGGATGAGGCGCTATTACTAGACCAAGCAGTTGTTATGCAAGTTAAAAAACTGCTGTTAATAGAAAAGTCATCGTCTGTTATTAGTATTAAATTGCATCCTAAAAGTTGGTTTAATAGTGAGTTTTGGGTTTGGCTAAGTAAACATATGAGTGAATTGAAAAGCGTGCATACGTTACAGTTTTTGATAAATGAGGCTGATTTCTTAAATAACCAAGATCGATTGCAGACTGCTTTTTCGGCCATAACAGCGCTCAACTTTAATATCGTTATAGATGAGGTTAGAAGTAGTAAAAGTATATTTAACTTCACCCATAATAAGCAAATAGTGGGGCTTAATTTGGCCTATGAACTTGTTCATGGAATAGATCATAATTATTTCCAGCAAAAATCTGTCAGGGGAATTGTGCATATTGGCAAATTATTGAGTCTGCCAGTGGTGGCCTCAAGTGTAGAAACGTATCAGGAACTGCAATTTTTAAAAGCGATAGGTATTAGTACTGCACAAGGGGGGTATTTTTCTGGATTATTACCCGACTTCACTCAAGTTGCATTTCATTAGCTAATTAAACAAGTCCACGATATTTTAGCCCGTCTAAACCTTGCAGCCCACCTGTATGAATTGCAATAATTTTGCTGCCAGAGGGAAAGTAGTCGTTGTTAATGAGCTGCCAAAGTGCATACATCATTTTACCGCTGTAAATAGGCTCTAGTGGTAACTGATATTGTTGCAACATATACTGGCAAAACTGCCACAGTTCAGAGGTAAAACGACCATAACCGCCACCATGAAATTGTGTAAGTAATTGCCAATTATTTTGTGATTTAGCTCTAGGGCTAAGGGCTCGTATTTCGTCTCTCAGGTAGTCGGCTTGTTTTAAAACGGCAATACCTAGTAGGGTGCTTTTATTTGAGCTGCCCTCTATTAAGCCCGCTAAGGTTCCACCACTGCCAGTAGGACAGATTAAGTAGTCGTGCTCTGGTAAACTTTGGGCAAGTTCTTTACACCCCTCTAAAGCAAATTCGTTAGTGCCTCCTTCAGGCAAAATATACGCATTGGGAAATCGAGCCTGTAATGCCGATAAGTATGCTTTATCATTTCGTTGTCGGTATTCTAATCGATTAACTGCATGTAATTGCATGCCACATTGCTTTGCAAATTTTAACGTTGGATTATTGAGGTCAAGATCAGGTCCGCGCACAATTGCGTGAGTTACTAGGTTAAATTCTTTTCCTGCGGCTGCACACGCGTGAATATGATTCGAAAAAGCGCCACCAAAGGTCAGTAACTCTGTTTTGCCTTGTTGTTGCATGCGAGCTAAATTGTATTTGAGCTTACGCCATTTATTACCACTAATAACAGGGTGCAATAAATCATCACGCTTAATATTTAACGTAATGTTTTTTTCTGCTAGCAATTTGTTACTAATTGGTTGTAAATAACTATGTTCATTAATATTGAATGGTATTGGCATTATCACTCTTTTTTATTAGTTACACGGTGGATGTGCTGCGGAATAACGTTATTTTGACTCAAATTTTATTACTTAAGCAAACTAAAAAATATGAATACGCCGCTAAATTGGTATCTTTTGGGCGTAAATGGCAGATAAATATCGATGTTGTTAAATAAATTAGCTATTTAGTACAAATGAAACGGTTATTTACTGGCATGAAACGGGATAATAGTTGTAAACTGAGATAATAAATGAACAAAGCTTGTGTTTTGTGCTTCAAGTACATAGCATAAGGTTTTATTATAAAAAATAATAATAACCAAATAATTGCCGCTTTTTTGGGACTGGAATATATGCGAATTGCTCCTTTATCTCTGTTAATTTCTGCTAGCTTTTTTGCCAGCACAGTATTTGCACAAGATACAACTACTGTAAACAGAATTGAATCAGAGATTAATACGAAACAAACAGAATACACTCGTTCAACAACGATGCTCGATAAATATTTACAAGAAGAAAATCAGCTTCAAACCCAACTTGAACTGCTAAGAGCGCGTTCAACACAACTTGATAAAGAAAAAAATCAAGCGTTAGATGCGATGAATGATATGTACCGACGCTTAATTGATAACCCGTCGCTTGATATTACTTCTGCACAATCGCGTTATCAAAAAGCCGTTGTTGATCAAGAACAAAATAAAAATGATATTTCTATGCAATTGGCGGCAATTGCATCCCATCTAAAAGATATTGAGCAAATTCGCGCTGATAAACATGCACTTCAGAACACCATCGAAAGTTTAAAAGTGCAATACACTACTGCGCGTGTAGAGCGACTGCGCAATGAGTTTACCCGCGAGGGAACACTCGAGGTTGATCATACCCTTAATTGTAAGCGTACTGAAACACTCGCTGCATGTGAACAACGCGGCCAGCAGATGGGGCTGAAAAAAGCCACTAATCGCTTTTTAGATCAAATTTTTGAAAACCTTACAGAAAAACGTCTGGTTGAACCTAAGCGAGACATGTCAGGGGCACAAGTACAGATTTTAAGTAGTCACGTCATTAAGAGCGCATTTAGCGGCCAAGGTGATTATAACGTCAATTTAAGCGTTACTATGCGTGGAGATGTAAACAGTAGTCGTTTATGTCACTTATTAAGTGTAAATAACAGTTTTTGTTCAGAGTATGGTACCCCGCTGACAAATACTTATCAGCCAGCTTATAGCACTACTTTTTCTGATAGTCAGTTAACATTCAGCGATAATACGGATAATAAAGCGGTCGCTAAAATAGTTAATAAAAAGCCTAAAGTGGTCGCTGAACAAAAGAAAGATCAGTTAATTCAGTTAACTTTGCGTTCAAACGTACATGGTGATGAAGTTTTTATTAACGACATTAGTGTAGGTTCAACTCGCTTAGTAACAAGATTACCGCGTGGTTTGCATAAATTAGAAATACGCAAAGAGGGTTACATCCCTTATAAAGCACGTATTGACTTAAAAAAGACACGTACGCTTTTTGCTAAGTTAGAAAAAAAGTCAGAGTCGATTGCTGCACCGACTAAAAAGCGAGAGCAAATAATACAAGCAGATTGTCCTAAGGGAATGGAAGTTGATACGCAGCCACCAACAGTGGATTCGTCAGCCGTAATAATCCCAGTTGGCACATTTAAAATGGGCGATATTAACGGCAATGGACTGGAAAACGAGCGTCCTGTTGTTGAAAAAACGATTAGTGAATCTTTTGTCATGCAAAGTAAAGAAGTCACTGTTGGCGCATTTGAGAAGTTTGTAAACGAGACACAATACAAGACTGAAGCTGAAAAAGGCAAAGGCTGTGCTTATTATCTAAATGGAGAACCCGTTTGGGAAGCGAGCTTAAATTGGCGAGCTCCAGGGTTTGAGCAAACAAATGATTTTCCAGCTGTGTGTTTGACAAAAAATGATGCTACGGCTTACGCAGAATGGTTTTCTGATAAAACAGCACAAGTGTATCGTCTGCCAACAGAGGTTGAGTGGGAATATGCTGCGCGTGCAGGTACAGATACTGAGTACCCTTGGGGTAACGAAATTGGTAAAAACTTAGCAAACTGTGGTTGGTGTGGTAGCGAATGGTCAAACAAACGCACCGCTCCGGTAGGGTCTTTTTCTGCAAATGCATTTGGCTTATACGATACAGTGGGCAATGTATGGGAATGGACTAGTAGCACAGAGAATAAAAAAAATGCTGTGGTTCGTGGCGGCGCATGGAACTTTGCTCCTAGCCTCGCTCGTGCCTCAACGCGTTTAATCCTAGCGCCAGATTTTAGAGCTAATTACATTGGCTTTCGCTTAATGAGCGAACAATAATATTTAATGAGGAAGCACACGCTTCCTCTTTTTAATGATTACAAAGACGGCTGCGCTTTATATTGCTCATTACATTGAGAATGTTAAAGTAAGCGCAACTAAAATAAGAACGAATTTCAAAGGTCATCCAGCCTCATGTTTAAAAAACTCCGTGGTATTTTTTCAAACGATCTATCGATCGATTTAGGTACAGCCAACACACTAATTTATGTAAAAGAAGAAGGGATTGTATTAAACGAACCTTCAGTTGTTGCTATTCGTCAAGAGCGTGCTGGTGGGCCTAAAAGTGTTGCATCTGTAGGTACAGAAGCTAAGCAAATGTTGGGGCGTACACCTGGTAATATTAAAGCTATTCGTCCGATGAAAGATGGCGTGATTGCTGATTTTTATGTGACCGAAAAAATGCTACAGCACTTTATTAAGCAAGTGCACAACAATAACTTTATGCGACCAAGCCCACGTGTACTTATTTGTGTTCCTTGTGGCGCTACACAGGTTGAAAAGCGTGCTATTCGCGAATCAGCGATGGGGGCAGGTGCTCGTGAAGTTTACTTAATTGAAGAGCCTATGGCTGCTGCAATTGGTGCAGGCTTACCAGTATCTGAAGCAACGGGCTCTATGGTTGTTGATATTGGTGGTGGTACAACCGAAGTGGCTATTATCTCACTCAATGGTGTTGTTTATTCGTCATCTGTACGTATTGGTGGCGACAAGTTTGATGAAGCCATTATTAATTATGTACGTCGTAACTTTGGTAGTTTAATTGGTGAAGCCACAGCTGAGAATATTAAACACCAAATTGGTTCTGCATTTAAAACAGACGATCCAGTAGTAATAGAAGTGCGTGGTCGTAACCTTGCAGAAGGTGTTCCTCGTTCGTTCACACTTAACTCGCATGAAATTTTAGAAGCATTACAAGAGCCGCTAATGGGGATTGTAAGCGCTGTCATGGTTGCACTTGAGCAATCACCTCCTGAACTGGCATCTGATATTTCAGCACATGGCATGGTGTTAACTGGCGGTGGCGCATTACTAAAAGATTTAGATCGCCTACTCATGGAAGAAACTGGCATTCCAGTAGTTGTTGCTGATGATCCACTTACATGTGTTGCTCGTGGCGGCGGTAAAGCGCTTGAGATGATTGATGTGCACGGTGGTGACGTTTTTAGTTACGATTAATGAAATCAATGTTTGAAAAAACAATCTCTTTGCAACTGCGACTTTTTGTCGCAGTGCTTTTGAGTATCGTATTGATCCTTGGGGATAGATACACTAAGGGCGGTGAGAATATTCGCACCAGTTTGAATACCTTAGTTAGTCCGCTCATTTATGTTGCCAATCTACCTTACGAAGTATTTAGCTTTAGCGCTAAGAGCTTGCACACCCGCGAACAGTTACAAACTGAAAATGAAGCCCTGAAAAAAAAGCAAATATTGCAGAGCGAGCAAATTCAGCAATATGAATTCTTAGCAAAAGAAAATCAAAAATTACGAGCCTTAATGGGCTCGTCCTCAAAACACACCAATCGTAAAATTATTGCTCAAGTACTTTCTGTTCACTCAAATCCTTATAGCCACCAAGTGGTGATAAATCGAGGAACCACCGATGGTTTAAGTGAAAGCCAAGCAGTGATTGATGATATGGGACTTGTGGGGCAGTTGACTAAAGTGGGCTCAACCACTTCAAGAGTATTATTAATTACCGATACCACCCATGCTACGCCTGTACGTATTTTACGTAATGACGTGCGAACAGTGGTTGAAGGTATTGGTAAAATTAACGTACTGAAACTGTCGCATGTGCCGCATAGTTTAGATGTACGTATTGGCGATGTGCTGGTTACCTCTGGCCTTGGTGGTACGTTTCCTGAGGGCTATCCGGTAGCGGTGATCACCGAAATAACCCGTGATGAAGGACAACCTTTTGCACAAGTATTTGCTGAACCTATAGCTCAATTAGACCGAATTCGATTATTAGTCGTGTTATGGCTAAATCAGCAGGAGTTGATGGGAGATGATTAATCGCCATATGCTATTAATTGCGTTAAGTATTTTCTTTGCATTGGTAATGGCTTTGATGCCGTTACCCTTTTCACTTGAACCATTTCGCCCTGACTGGGTGCTGTTGGTACTTATGTACTGGTCTTTGGCTTTACCGCATCGCTTAAACATAGGCACGGCTTGGGTTGTTGGACTACTGATTGATTTAGCGACGGGTTCTTCTTTAGGTGTAAACTCATTAACCTACTCGGTGTGTATTTTTGTTACGGCAAGTAACTTTCAAAAAATTCGCAATTTTTCATTGTGGCAACAAAGCCTTTTAATTGGCTTATTTTTAACGCTTTATCATTTAATGCAGTTTTGGTTAAATCATTTTTTACTTGGCGTTTATTTTAGCCCACATTACTTATGGCCTGTATTAACAGGTATGTTGAGTTGGATATGGGTATTTTTATTACTTAGAAAATACCGTAGACACTTTAGGATCAGATAATGACTTGCGCAGTATATTTAGCCTCCGCGTCTCCCCGCCGTAAAGAGCTTTTAACCCAGTTGGGTATCGAGTTTTCACAATTTAGTGTTGATGCCGATGAAAGCCAGCTTGCTAACGAACTCCCATATGATTATGTCGAACGTTTAGCGTGTTTAAAGGCACAAATGGGCGTAAAACAAGGATATACCGATCGGCCTGTTCTAGGTAGTGATACCGTGGTAGTGATGGATAATCAATCATTATGCAAGCCACGAGATAAAGACGACTTTACTCATACCTTAAAACGTTTATCAGGAAATACTCACCAAGTGTTAACTGCTATCGCTTTTGCCACACCAGAAAAAGTAATGAGCTGTGTTGTCAGTACTGATGTTACTTTTAAAATACTCAATGATGAAGAAATAGACGCTTACTGGCAAACGGGCGAGCCTCAAGATAAAGCCGGTGGTTATGGTATCCAAGGGTTAGGTGGACGCTTTGTAACGCATATTTCGGGTAGCTATTTTGCCGTTGTAGGCTTACCTTTATATGAGACAGAACAATTATTACATACATTCTTAAGAGGGTAGCATGAGTACAGAACTACTGATCAATGTCACGCCGAGTGAAAGTCGCGTTGCCCTAATCGAAAACGGTGTTTTACAAGAAATTCAGCTAGAGCGTATTGGTAATTTAGGCATAGTAGGCAATATTTACTTAGGTAAAATAAGTCGCGTGCTACCTGGAATGCAAGCCGCTTTTGTTGATATAGGCTTAGAGAAAGCCGCCTTTTTGCACGCTTCAGATATCGTCAATAGTGCTTCTATTGTTGAAGGTGTTGACGACGAGCCAATTAAAAAAGTCCAAGATATTCGTGAGCTTGTTCGCCAAGGTCAGTACATTATGGTGCAAGTGGTTAAAGATCCATTGGGTAGTAAAGGTGCTCGCTTAACCACTGATATTACTATACCGTCACGCTATTTAGTATTTATGCCAGATGCGACGCATGTTGGTGTGAGTCAACGTATCGAAACGGAAGAGGAACGCGCTAGGCTTAAAAAAATTGTTGCTGAATATGGTGATGAAAACGGTAGCTTTATTGTTAGAACTGCCGCAGAAGGCGCAAGTGAAGTAGAGCTTCGTCACGATGCTGCATTTTTAAAAAAGCTGTGGGATAAAATAGTTTCTAAGCGCCGTAAAACCAGCAAAGCGAGTATTCTGCATGAAGATCTTACGCTGGCTTTTAGAACATTACGTGATTACGTGGGCGAAGATATGGAGCGCATTCGTGTTGACTCTAAGCTTACCTATCAAGAGCTTAAGCTGTTTACTGAAGAATTTGTGCCGTTATTATCACAAGTACTTGAGTATTATCCGGGCGAGCGCCCCATTTTTGATTTATTTGATGTAGAAAGTGAAATTCAAAAGGCGTTGCACCGTAAGGTGACTTTAAAGTCTGGCGGGTACTTGATCATAGATCAAACAGAAGCAATGACCACGGTTGATGTTAATACCGGTGCATTTGTTGGTCACCGTAACCTTGAAGAAACTATTTTTAATACCAATGTTGAAGCAACCTCTGCTATTGCCCGTCAACTAAGGCTGCGCAATTTGGGCGGTATTATTATTATCGACTTTATTGATATGGTGAGCGATGAGCACAAACGCCGGGTAATGCACTCATTAGAGTCTGCGCTCGCTAAAGATCGTGCTAAAGCCAATATTAATGGTTTATCGGCATTGGGGCTGGTTGAAATGACCCGCAAGCGAACTCGCGAAAGTTTAGAGCATATACTGTGTGATGTATGTCCTGCATGTTCAGGGCGAGGCTCTCAAAAAACGGTTGAGACCGTATGCTATGAAATCCTTCGTGAGATAGTACGCGTTAACCGCGCTTATGCAGCTGATAAGTTTGTAGTTTATGCATCTCCTGCAGTATGTGAAGCGTTATTAAATGACGAATATCATAACCTTGCAGAGTTAGAGTTATTTATTGGTAAGCAAGTTAATATTCAAACAGAGAGCTTATACAGCCAAGAGCAGTTTGATGTGGTAATGATGTAATGAAATTTAAAGCGGCCTTTTTCTTTTGTGTGCGCAAATTATGGCAAATAAGTGCTGTAATTTTGGTGCTACTGGCCGTCATTGTTTCTATTTTAAAATACACCTTACCCTACGCAAATGACTATAAAGGCGAGATAGAAAATTATCTTGATAGCAAGTTTGATATTAGCCTATCGATAGGCGCTATATCGGCAAGTTGGCAAGGTAATGGCCCAGCCTTAGTGCTCGAAGAATTATCATTTAAAGACAACCAAACCGCCCCTATTTCTTTAACTATTGCGAAAACCAGTTTAGAGCTAAACCTTTGGGAAAGCCTAAAGTCTCTTCAACTTAAGTCGAACTACTTTGTGATCAATGGTTTTCATACCAAGGTTAATGTCGCGAATTTATTTGTAGGCAACCAAGACGATGTATCATTTGAACAAAAAGAGTTAATAGAAGGGTTGTTTTTAGGTGAAACAGGTCATTTTGCAATAGAAAACTCCAGTATCAACTTTGTATTAGAAGATAACAAAGAACGTAAACTGTTATTAGAAAACATTGTATGGCAAAACCAAGATAAACAACACCTTGGTAGCGGTAGTCTAGCATTACCGGGTATTTCGGTAGGGAATTTTGATGCGCGCATTGCGCTTAAGGGGGAAACCTTAGAGCAAATGGTGGGTGATTTGTATGTGCAGGCTAATCAGGTTGATGTGTCAAATTGGTTAGCGCAATACATTAATACTCAAAAGCAGCATCTACATAGCGATTTAAACTTACAAGCTTGGCTTAGATTAGAGCAAGGCCTAGTGAGTGACGTAAAAGTTCAGTGGTTACCGAGCGCGGTAAATTGGCAGCTCAATGAGCAAACACAAAATGTAAGCCTAAGTGAAGGGGGATTTCATTTATACCCTGAGCAAAATAGCTGGCGATTAAAAAGCACGGGCTTAGCATTTAGTACGGGTGAAACCACTTGGCCAAGCCTTGAATTTGAAGCCTTATTGGGTAAGCAAAATAAAATATGGCTACAGCAACTTGATTTAGCGCTATTGAGTGATTTAGCTGAGTTGACTAATTTTACCGACTTAGCCCCTTTTTTAGCACGCCAACCTAGCGGACAAATAAAGACTGCGTACCTTGAGTTTGTAGATACAAAGCAATGGCAACTATGGTTTGATGCTGATGAAATTAGCTGGCAAGAAAAAAACGCCGTACCTGCCGCTCAATTTTTAAGAGTTAATGGGCTGGTTAATCAACAGTATGGTCGCATTGCGATTTTTGGTGAGAACAGCCATTTAATTACAGGCGCTAGCTTTAGTAATAATATTGATTATAACCAATTAAATATTGAGCTAGATTTAGCTAAGCGCTCAGGCGATTGGTACATCAGCAGTGATAACCTTTGGCTTGATAACAATGAGGTGACTTTAAGCGCACAAATGCAGCTGAGTTTGGGTGATACGCCACGCTTAGATTTATATGCTGAAGCGTTTGCACCAGATGCCAGTATTGCTGGTCACTATTTTCCTTTAACGTTAATGAGTCCTGAGTTAGTTAGTTATTTAAATGGCGCAATAAAAGCAGGCGAAGTATCAAATACTCAGGTGTTATTTTCTGGCCCACTATCAGGCTTTCCATTTGACGATGGTTCAGGGCAGTTTGATGTAATAGCACAAATAGATAATGCCACCTACCAATTCGATCCCGATTGGCCAGCAGTCACAAATGCCAATGTAAAGCTGCATTTTGCTAATGAGCGAATGGATATATATAGTCAGCAAGGCCAACTGGTAAACCTTGATGTTGGCAGCAGTGTACATGTGAGTATTGATGACTTAATGGGTGATGCGCCGTTGGTGGTTAATATTGATAAGCAAGCTGAGCTTGAAAAAATGCACGATTTTTTTGCTGCTACGCCTTTAGCAAATCCATTAGCTGATATTTTTAATGTTGTGCAAGGGCAGGGGCTGGCAAGTGCAAATATTCAATTACTAATAGGTTCACAATTTGAGGGGGGAGCCAGCGTCAGTGGTAAGGTTAATTTACTCGACTCACCTCTCTACATTTCTGCGCCTGGTATTTCGCTTGAGCATTTAAAGGGCGAACTTAGCTTTAATAACCAACAAATAAATCTCACTAATGCAACGGCTACATGGCTGGGTATGCCATTAACTATTAACTACAATAGTGACGCAAACGCAGAGGATTATCTCGCTAATATAAATATAAATGCTCAGCTTGATGCACAAACACTTATAAACCGTGGGCAAGGCATTTTAGATGGTTACTTAAGTGGGCAAAGTGATGTTGATATTGCTTTGGAGCTTAATTTTACCGAGCAAGGGTTTAACTATCGTGCCCAAGTTGAATCGCCACTTATTGGCTTAAGTAGTTCTTTGCCTGGAGCATATACAAAAAGCAGTGAGCAAGCTTGGCCACTGAGTGCAGTTATTCAGGGTGATGATATATCTAACTTGATCACCGCAAACGTTGATCAGCTAGTGTATTTTAATGCCATTCTAGACAATGCTAAATCACAGTTTAACAACGCCCACTTTATAATCGGTAACAAAGATTTAGGGCTTAACGCGCAAGATTTAGCGGTAAGTATTAACTTAGCGCAAAGTGAGTTATTACCTTGGATTGATTTAATTGATCAAATTATTAATGCAGCTAAAGCGCAGCCAGAGAGTGCATCGCCAGGTATTATGCCGCCTTTGTATGAGGTTGTTGCGAATATTAACTCTTTTAATGTGAGTGGCATGCAGTTTAATGATTTTGATATGCGTTTATCGCCCTTAAATAATAACTTGCAATTAAAGCTCAATGCTAAAGAGTTACGAGCAGAAGTGTTCATTCCCAGCGAGCAATCAAGTCAGCCGATTCGAATAAACAGTGACTATTTAAGGCTTAATTTTTTAGAGGCCGAAACACAGCAACCGAGCGAAAAATCATCTCCTGAACAACTTGCATGGCTTACAAATTTGCCTGCTATTGAGTTTGAATGTGCCGATTGTAAGGTCAGCCATTATCAGCTAGATAAAGTCAGCGCCTCATTGTTAGGTGATGGTAAAAAACTGCTTATTTCTGAGCTAGTAGTTGATAAGGGCGATCATATATTACGTACTAAAGGGCAGTGGCAAAATGGCCTAACAGCAATGAGCGGCGAACTTAAAAGTGATGATATTGGCGCTTTATTTAATGAATTTGATATCACCACTACTATTAAAGACTCAAACGCCAATCTAAATTATCAACTAAATTGGCAAGCGGCACCTTATAACTTAGACATTGCTAGTTTAGACGGTGAAATTAGTTGGGATTTAGGCGAAGGCCATTTAACTGAGGTGAGTGATGGAGGCGCACGGGTATTTTCATTACTGAGCCTTGATTCATTAGTGCGTAAGCTAAAACTTGATTTCAGAGATGTATTTTCTAAAGGTTTTTTCTATAACAGCATGAAAGGTACGATGCAGATAGATAAGGGCATTGCCTATACCCAAGATACTAAAATGGATGGGGTGCCTGCCGATCTCTCGATTAAAGGGTATGCAAATTTAAATACTCTCGAAATTGACTACGACTTAGCAGTAGCACCGCAAGTAACGTCGAGTATTCCAGTAATTGTGGCTTGGATGGTTAACCCAGTAACGGGGCTTGCAGCTTTAGCAATTGATAAAGTAATTCATTCTGCGCGAGTGATCTCAGAGATCAACTTTAAAGTGACGGGTAAAATGAACGATCCTCAGGTACAAGAGTTAGATCGTAAGAGCCGAGAGGTGACCTTGCCACAAGCAGCACAAAATCAGCCGCGAGCATCCTCAGAGTTAAAACTCAAAGATGCTGAGGTTAGCGCCGCGCAATGAATAAACAACGCATAAACTCATCTCCTGCGATTATCGCATTGCAAATGTGCTCAGGCTTTAACCCTGATGATAACATTGCAGCTTTAAAGCAAGCGTTAGCTGAATTACCAAGCACGCGGCCTTTGTTAGTATGTTTACCAGAAGCGTTTTTAGTGTTTAGTAAACACGCTGGTGATACGTTGTTAGTGTCACAACGTATTGAGCAATATAAACAGCAAATTAGTGAATTGTGTCGTAAACACAATATTTGGTTAAATGCTGGCACCATGCCAGAGCCCTATGACCAACATAAGTATTACGCTGCCTCACACTTGTTTAATAACCAAGGCGATATTGTTGCAAGCTATAACAAAATACATTTATTTGATGTTGAGGTAGATGACCAGACCGGCAGCTACCGAGAGTCCGACTTTACTCAAGCGGGCGATGAGATTGTGGTTGTTGATTCTCCCTTTGGTAAAATTGGTTTAACAGTATGTTATGATTTGCGCTTTGCTGGTTTATTTAATGCCTTAGCTCGTAAAGGCGCAGAAATTATATTAGTACCCAGTGCGTTTACTGTTCCAACAGGTAAAGCGCATTGGCAGCCGCTACTTGCAGCACGTGCCATAGAAACGCAGTGTTATGTTATTGCTGCAGCGCAATATGGAACACATGAAAACGGTAGAAAAACTTATGGTCACAGCCTGATGTTATCGCCTTGGGGTGAGACATTAAGTGAAAAACCAACAGGGCTTGGTTTTATTAGTTGTACCGTAGATTTGAACCAGTTACACAAAATTAGACGAGATATGCCGCTGCAATCTCACCAACGATTTAGAGAGCCATTATTATGAATTCGGTTGAACAGCATTTATTACACGACAGCCAGCTAAATCGAGAAGAACTCGAAAAAACATTAGCTTATATTCACCAGCACAAAGTTGATTATGCCGACCTTTATTTTCAATCGAGTCATCATGAGTCTTGGGTATTAGAAGACGGCCTTGTTAAAGAAGGGTCTTATAACGTTGAACGTGGTGTTGGCGTACGGGCTGTTAGTGGTGAAAAAACTGGTTTTTCGTATTCAGACGCAATTAATTTAGAAGCGCTAAATAAGGCCGCAACTGCTGCACGTAGTATTGCCGATGCAGGTGAAGATAAAGCGGTTAAAGTATTTAGTGACGTGGCTGCTAAAGAGCAGTACGCGCCACATCAACCAATTTCTAGCATGAGCGATACCGATAAAGTTAATTTGTTACGTGAGCTTGAAAACTATATTCGCGAATTAGCCCCAGATGCTGAGCAAGTCATTAGCTCAATGTCTGCGGTATACGAAGAAGTATTAATTGCAGCTAGCGATGGCACCTTTGCTACCGATATTCGCCCACTGATCCGTTTAAACTGCTCTGTATTGCTTGAAAAAAATGGTCGTCGTGAACGTGGCGGTGCTGGTGGCGGTGCGCGCTTAGATTATGGTTACTTTAAAGAGCTGGTTGATGGTAAGCCGCGTTGGATGGGTTTTGCAGAAGAAGCCGTTCGTCAAGCTAAAGTAAACTTAGAAGCTATTGATGCCCCAGCCGGTACTATGGAAGTGGTATTAGGTAATGGCTGGCCAGGCGTGTTGTTACACGAAGCGGTAGGTCATGGTCTAGAAGGTGACTTTAACCGTAAAGGCGCATCTGCGTTTAGCGGTAAAGTAGGGCAAAAAGTCGCTTCAGAGCTGTGTACAGTGGTTGATGATGGTACTATGGCCGATCGCCGTGGTTCACTTAATGTAGATGACGAAGGCACGCCTGCAGCCTATAACGTACTTATCGAAAACGGTATTTTAAAAGGCTATATGCAAGATAAAATGAACGCGCGTTTGATGGGGGTAAACCCAACAGGTAACGCACGTCGTGAGTCATACGCGCATTTACCAATGCCACGTATGACCAACACTTACATGTTAGGTGGCGAGCACAGCCAAGCTGATATTATCAGCACGGTTAAAAAAGGCGTGTTTGCCCCTAATTTTGGTGGCGGCCAAGTGGATATCACCTCAGGTAAGTTTGTGTTTAGTGCCTCAGAAGCTTACTTAATTGAAAATGGTAAAATTACTCAGCCAATTAAAGGGGCAACATTAATTGGTAATGGCCCTGAGGTTATGCAACAAATCTCTATGGTAGGTAATGATTTAGCGCTTGATAAAGGCGTCGGTGTTTGTGGTAAAGACGGTCAAAGTGTACCAGTAGGCGTTGGCCAGCCAAGCCTGAAAATAGATAACCTAACAGTAGGTGGCACGGCTTAATTTTTATAACTGCCAAACGTTATAAATAAAACCTTGGAAGTGCAAACTCTCAAGGTTTTATTTTGTTGGCTGTTTATTGTTAAATTTGCTGCTGAAAAAAATCCATAAATGCGGCAACTTGTCGTGGCTGAAATTGTCTTGATGGGTAAAGAAACTGTAAGCCAACTTGCTGTTTATCTTTATTACTAAAACCGAGAATATAGTCATCAAGTAGCGTCACTAAATTACCCTTAGTCAGATCATCGCTAATATCTACCATTGATTTTAGAGCAATACCTGCACCGTTAATTGCCCACTGTCTGATCACTGCACCATCACTGCTACTCATAGCTACAGGTACGCGAATTACCTCGTCTTTAAAATGCCAATCATGCATCGATTGACCAAGTCTCTCCATTACTAAGCAGCGATGATTTAATAAATCGCTTGGTTGTAAAGGTTGGCCATGTATTTTTAAATATTCAGCTGAAGCACATAACACACGTTTATTGGCTTTGATCATTCGGCTAATCAAATTACTATCGGGTAAGTTTCCAAAGCGAATAGCAATATCAATGCCTTCTTCAACTAGATTAACTAAGCCATCGGTTAAATGTAGGTGTGGTTTTACTTGTGGATTCAGTGCTACAAATTTAGCTATTGCAGGGGCAACAAACTGTTTACCAAAGTCAGAGGGTGCGGTTACTTTGAGACTACCCGAAAGAGTGTTTTTACTAAGCTGAATACTTTGCTCTGCGGCATCAATTTCAGCAATCACTCTTAAACAGCCTTGAAAAAAGTGCTCTCCAGCCTCGGTTAATTTAATACTTCGAGTATTACGTATTAAGAGTCGGGTTTGATAGTGATTTTCAAGCTGGTTGATACGTGCCGTCATACTCGCAGGCGATAAACCAATTTTTCGCCCAGCTGCAGCAAGCCCGCCAGAGCGCACCACATGAACAAAAAGCTGCATATCATCAATCTTAGCCATCGTTCCTTACTCTTTATAATTCAGTATTAATGAATAGTGTTTTTGATATTAACTCAATTATCAAATTTAAGTAAATAGTTAAACTGGTTGTACTCATTATCAACAGGGAAAGTTTATGCGTTTAGATCATGTATTAATTTCTAGTTGTGATTACCAGGCGATGCGACAGTTCTTTATAAATTCAGTTGGGCTAGTTGAAGGGTATCGTCCGCCTTTCCCTTTCGAGGGGGCATGGTTATACGGCAGTGATAATGTTGCTTTGATTCATTTGGTTAATGCCACGGGTAATAAAGCGCAACAGGGTTACTTATCAGCATTAAACAGCAAAACCCAAGGCCGAGGAGTGGTAGATCACATTGCGATTCGTAGCATAGGTTATCAAGGATTGAAAAGTCGCTTAGCGCAAACAGGTATAAGCTACTTTGAGCGAACCGTGCCAGAGCTATTAGAGCAGCAAGTCTTTATACCTGGACCAGAAGAGATAAAGGTCGAAATGCTATTTAGCAGTGATGAAATTTAATTTAAATCCAGATAAACATTATTTATAAGAGAGTTAGTTATGTCTATAGAATCCTTATTTGAAGCTAAAACCCTCGGTGGCATGGTTACGCAAAATAGAATTGTGATGGCACCTATGACCCGTTCGCGAACTGCGCAACCGGGCGATATTCCTACTGAACTGATGGCCACTTATTATGCGCAGCGTGCTACTGCAGGACTGATTATTTCTGAAGCAACACAAATTTCTGCTCAGGGCAAAGGTTACTCATTTACGCCAGGTATTTACACGCAAGAACAAATCGAAGGTTGGAAGCAAGTAACACAAGCTGTGCATAAAGAAGGCGGTAAAATATTTTTACAACTTTGGCACGTTGGTCGAATGTCGCACTCTTCATTTCATCATGATGGAACGCCAGTTGCCCCATCTGCACTTGCTCCAGATGCACAAGTTTGGGTGGTGGGCGATGATGGAGAAGGACGGATGCTTGACTGCCCAACCCCACGAGCACTAAGTGTTAAAGAAATTAAAGAAATAGTAAATGATTATAAGCAAGCGGCAATTAACGCGATTGAGGCTGGTTTCGATGGCGTTGAAATACATGGAGGTAACGGGTATTTAATTGATCAGTTTTTAAGACGTTCAGCGAATAAGCGCACAGATGAATATGGCGGTAGCCAAGAAAACCGTATTCGTTTTGCCTGTGAAATTATTGGCGCAATTAGTAATGCCATTGGAGCTCATAAATTGGGTATTAGATTAGCGCCTTTTATCACTCAGCGTGGTATGGGTGATAGTGAAGCAATTGACACTATTTTATTGGCAGCAAAGCAATTTGAGCAAATTGGTATTGCATATATTCATCTTGCCGAAGCGGACTGGGACGATGCACCTACCGTAACACCAGAGTTTAGAGTCGCACTTCGTCAGTATTTTAGTGGCGCGATTATTGTTGCCGGTAATTATACCGAGCATTCAGGTGCGCAGCTTATTGAACAAGGTCTTGTTGATTACATTGCATTCGGTCGTCGTTTTATTGCCAACCCAGACTTACCGTATCGTATTCAAGAGCAACTGCCACTAAACACGATTACCGATGGGAGTACATTGTTTGGCGGTACAGCCAAAGGTTATACCGATTACCCAGCGTATCAAAAGTAACTTTTTTTAACTGAAAATATAAGGGCTAAAAATGGTTAATTTTTCAAACTCAGTCGTTACTTTACTGATCAGCGGGCTGTTTAGTAGTGCCAGTTTTGCGGCTGAATTTAGTTTATCGAGCCCTGATTTACAGCCAGGGCAGGCAATAAAGAGTGAGCAATACTGGAATAACTTTGGTTGTCAGGGGAGTAATGTTAGGCCACAACTTAAATGGCAAAATGCGCCTAAGAAAGCCAAAAGCTTTGCCGTGACAGTGTATGACAATGACGCACCAACTGGCAGTGGTTTTTGGCACTGGGTAGTTCATGATATTCCTCTTACTAGTAACTCACTATCTTCAACGACTTTGCCCAAAGGAGCCATTGAAGGTAATACAGATATGGGGAAGCCCGGATACCTTGGGCCATGTCCACCAGAAGGACGCAAGCATAGCTACACCTATAAAGTGTATGCATTGGATGTAGAAAAATTAGCTGTTCCACAAGGGGCAACAAGTGCACTTACAGGGTTTTTCTTACACCAACACTCTTTGCAAACAGCCGAGATCACAGTAACGGCAGGACCGCGTTAATTAGCTTAGGAGATAAAAAATGAAGGCTTTACCTTTACTCATTCTTTTAATGGCACTGTGCAGCAGTAAGCTGTTAAATGCAGCCCCACTAGCTGAGAAATCAGGTTATTGGCCTGATGATGCACAACTAGTGATTTCTATTTCAATGCAATTTGAAGCAACAGCACAAGATAGCTCTGATGCAGGGCCGTTTCCTCAAATAGAGCTGGGCTATCACGATACTATTTCGCCTACTTGGTATCAGTATGGGATGAATGAAGGGATCCCACGATTACTTGAACTATGGGATAAACATAATATTAAAGTTACCTCTCATATGGTGGGCAGGGCTGTGGAATTAAATCCAGCACTTGCTAAAGAAGTGGTTTCACGAGGGCATGAAGCATCAGGTCACGGCCAAACATGGACACCACAATATTCGATGAGTGTTGAACAAGAGCGCGCTTCATATATTAAAAGTGCAGATATTATCGAAAAAGTGACAGGCATGCGGCCGGTTGGCTTTAATGCATTTTGGATGAGACACTCAAAAAATACACTTACGCTTTTGCAAGAGCTAGGGTTTATCTATCATATTGATGATCTATCGCGTGATGAGCCTTCTTTTACACCAGTAAATAATAAGCCTTTTGTGGTTGTACCTTATACTTTTCGTAATAACGACATTGTGCGCTATTCAGGAAGCACAGCTATGACGGCTCGAGCCTACTTGCAAGAGTTAAAGGATGAGTTTGACGTGTTATACGCTGAAGGAAAACACAGAAGACGAATGATGTCGATAAGTGCTCATGACCGTATTGCAGGAACGCCTGCACGGGTAAAAGCGCTTGATGATTTTATCCAGTATGCAAAACAGCATACTGGTGTTAAGTTCATGCGAAAAGATAACATAGCCCGTTGGATAATGAAGCAAAATAATGTGCCTACTAATCCGGCTCAGACGGCTAGATAAAGGAAACATCTATGAGGCAGCTTTTTAATACCATAAGTATGCCTCATGTGATTTTTAGAGGTGAAGGAGTTAAGTAGTTGTCGTAAATTTTAAACTTCAACGGAATTAGAATAGCTTGTTACATTTTTACTATTCACTTTAAACGAATATCTCTTAAAATAGGTACTTGAATAGTCTATAACACTTTAGGAAATAGCATGTTTAGCCGATGTATGTTCATTTTATTTGTACTATCTCTATCAGGATGCTCTTCTTTGTCTCAGGATGAATGTATACAGGCCAATTGGACAAACCTAGGCTTTAGTCATGGCGAGCAAGGGTATACATTTGAACATGGCAGAGAAATTATATCCGCTTGTAGTGAGTTTGGTATCACTGCAAAACTAGATGATTATAAGGTTGGTTACAAGCAGGGGCTCGCAGCCTTTTGTGAGCCTGAAAATGGCTTTACCCTGGGCTTACGAGGGGATGCGTATAACGGGGTTTGTAATGACACACAGTTTAGAAAAGCATGGCAAGAGGGTAATGAGCGTTATCAATTTGAAGCAAGGAAAGCTGAGATAGATGATCGACTTAATAATATTAATTGGCGGTTGCAATCTATTAGTAATGAATTAGCGAGTGATAAACCGTCAAGCAGCCAAAGTAAAGAGTTACGCCGAGAAAGAGAACAGTTAGAGAGAGAGCGTCGTGATTTAAGAAAAGAAAAAGCACTTTTACCATTACTCAACAAGTTTCCTTCATGGCATTTTGAGTATGAACTATAGTTTATAACATATCCTTTTACGGTGATTAATATGAAAGTAATATCAATTTTAATAACATTTCTGATCCTCAGTGGGTGTGCGTCAAAAGAAATGCCAGACGGTTATGGAAATGAAGTATTTGCGGAGCATGAGTGCTTAGGTGGTGAAGTTGAAACAGACTATAGCTACACAATTTTTAGCTCTGACGAAGATGAAAGCAATAAGAGTACGGTGAAGTCGACTTGTCATCCAGTGAAAACTCAGTCTGAACTTGAGCGAGATATAAGGACGGGTGGTTGATAGAACAAAATAAAACCCACTTTAAAAGTGGGTTTTATTTTAAGAATTAAAGCTCAAAGGGAGCAACACCGACAGCTTGCATTTGATAACCCACTTGGGCTATTTCGCCAGACCAAGTTTGCGTTTTAATAACGCCCGTTACAACAATTGCATCATATAAGCTATCGATAGGCACACCGCCTTTAATAGTTACATGAACCAGCTGGTTTGGCGGTGGGGGTGGCACATGAATACAGGCACCAAAGTAAGGGACTAATAAAAACTCGGTAATAAGTTCGCTGTCACCTTCAAGTGGCACAACAAACCCAGGTAAGCTAACAGACTGCCCATCAAGTGCTTTAACAACCGGCGCGTCCAAATCAGGTTGCACCCAGTTTTGCTCACTGCCTTCGTGATTAGCTTGTGCTTGGGTATCTATTTGCACATGCCCTTGTGGGATCAAGTCTTCCCAAAAAATTTCCTTCGGGGGATTTGCAATGCTAGCAAAGCTAATTAGCACTGCACTTAATAGCATTAAAGAGTGTGTAGTTACTTTAAACAACGTCATGATCATCCTAAAGTTTATATTTTTATACTCATACCATCACTAAGAGAATAAAAGTAAGCGCGTGTAGCAGGGATCAAGCCAATAATGAATCCCGCAGCCATAATAACGCCAATCAAAGTGAGTTCATAGTCAGAGAGCATACTGATATTAATGCTCACTCCTGCTTGGCTTTGTAAGTAACCCGCGGTTGTGCCCATAAGCGCATAAAATAGAGTGCAGCCTACTAAGCAACCTAAAAAGGTAGTGAGCAGTGATTCTATACTGATCAGTGAAAATAATTGCCAAGGGCGGGCGCCCACAGAACGCAATATTGCCAGTTCTCTGCGGCGTTGATTAAGGTTAGCCAGCAGTGTGGTTAACATGCCGAGCAAGCTAATAATGACCACCACAAATGAAAATAGCAATAGGATCTTTTCTATTATTGCCAGCATTTCCCAAAGCTCTTTTAGTGTGACTGTAGGCATAATCGCTAATAAAGGCTCTGGCTTAAATTGGTTTATGTTACGCCTAATTTGTAGCGTATAAAGCGGTGAATCGAAGCCCATTAAAAAGGCGGTAATTTGTTTTGGATGGCCAACTAGTGCGTGACTCGAGTGGTCATGATCATGATGGCCGCCACCATGAATCAATTCAATTGCCGCCAGCGGCACATGCAATGTTTTATCAACAGGGGTGCCAGTAGGCTTTAAAATACCAACAACTTTGAAGGGGTTATCGTCATGATGATGAAAGCTAGTATTGCCCATACCATGAGAAATAACGATTTCATCACCAATTTTATAGGCCAGTTTACTTGCAACCTCACTCCCTATAACAACTTCATTGATGCTAGAAAAAGCCTGTCCTTGTGTAAATGCTAAGGGCTGTTTTTTAGCAAATCGATAGTGCTTAAAATAATCAAGAGTGGTGCCTAAAACTGCTTGGCCCTTATGGCTATCTCCAAGGCTGATAGGAATGCTCCACTTAACCCCGCGTTGTTTTGTAATGTATTGGTAGCTTTGCCAACTCACACCATTATTGGTGTAGCCAATTCTAAACACCGAGGAGAGTAGTAATTGAATATCGCCAGTACGTGCGCCAACAATTAAATCGGTACCCGAAATGGTATTACTAAAACTACTTTTAGCATCTACGCGAACGCGCTCAATACTGAGTAATAACATGACGCTAATCGCAATGGTGAGCAATGTCAGTAATACACTGGCACGTCTATTTAGCAAACTTTTATAGGCAAGTTTAAATAAAATCATACATCACCTTGTAAATTTACTAAGTCGATTGTGCGGCTAAAGAGTGGCTTTAATGTTTCATCGTGACTGACAAAAACAAGCGTACTGTTACTTTTTTTTGCTTGTTCAAATAACAACTTAATAAAGCTTTCACGATTTTGCGTATCAAGTGCTGAAGTAGGCTCATCGGCAATGATAAGTTCAGGACTGCCTATAAATGCGCGTGCTGCGGCAACTCGCTGTTGTTGCCCAATACTTAAAGTGGCAACATTTTGATTATGAAAGTGCGGCTCTAACCCTAGTGCGTTGAGAAGTCGGGCAGCTTCTTTGGTTAAACTCTCAATTTGGTTGAGCACGTGTTGCTGACGCTTTTTCGAAAATTGGCACCCTAAACATACATTTTCTAATGGGGTTAAATAAGGTAGTAAATTAAAGTTTTGGAAAATATAGCCAATATGATCCGCTCTAAATGCATCGCGCTGTGCATTGGTAAGCGCACTTAGATTTTGGTTCAAAACACAAAGTTGGCCGCTAGTCGTTACATTAATGCCTGCCAGTAGTGCCAGTAAGGTAGATTTACCACTGCCGCTTGGCCCATGTAAAAAAACATGTTCACCTTCATCAATGGCGAGTTGCTCAATAGTGAGAGTGGGGCTGGCTGCTTTTTTATGCCATTTAAAAGATACATTCTCAAGGTTGATCATAACGTCTTACCAACTCCAATAGTTAAGTCTTTTGCGCATTTTAAATTGTCTAATAAGATTAAGTGGTTTAGCTTTGAGCTTTTCATCACTATGCAACAGTTCATTGGTTGCGCAAAGTACTCGTTGGCTTGACTTGCCATCTGTGTATGGGTGTAATTCTTGGCAAAAAGCTTCAATATTATCCACCAGTTCTTTTGGGTAAGTTAGTGCATAGTCTATTGCGGCTTCAACGTTATTTTTATCTGTAATATCAAGTAAGTGTTTTTCAGGTGCTTTATTACAAAACGTTACAACCGGTTTTCGTTGTACTAAAAACATCAGTAGTATGGATGAAGTATCGCACAGCATTACATCAGCAGATTGTAATAAAGGAATAACATTGTCTGTTTCAACAAAGGTTAGATTATCATTACTTAACGCTTGATATTTATTAACCCATTCTTGCGGCATTTTCGGATGAAACTGAACTAATAGTCGCCATTTACCGCTTTCACTAAAGTGTTTTATTTGTTCATAAAGTTTAGGTGCAAGAGATAAGCGTTTTGAAAATGTAGAACAGATTAACACCGTTGGGCGAGAGTCTTTACTTAAATAAGGATTACTTGCATGATCATTAAACAGAGGATCTAGTGTGGGCCAGCCAGTTTCTGAAACTTGGAAAAAGCCATGCTTTTTAGCAAGCTCTTGAAACCTTAAAGTCGTATTAGGTCCTTGTGTACAATATAAATCAAAACAACCTCTAATATTGAAATGGTCTTCTTTACCTTTTCTGTTTAGCTTTCCAGAATTAAAACCATGAAATACAGCTACTTTTTTTCCTGGAATAAAGCTTGGAATAGTATTGCCTGGTATGAAAACAGCATCTGGCTCCCAATCTTTTATACTTTTGACTGATTCAAGACGATGTTCAGTTGGTTTTAAAAACTTAGGGTCTACTTCATCACCCTCTAAGAACCATTTAACTTCCCCTCCTTGAGCTAATATTTCTGCTTGCAATGGCCTTAAAATAGCATAGGAATAATTTTGAGAAATATACATTAAATATTTCTTATTCTTAGTGGCAGTTAAATAGTTCAAGCTAGCTCCTTAGGGCAAGTAATCATGCAAGTTTACCCCAATGCGTCAGCTAGATAAATATTCTGAGATGATTTGTTTTTAGCCTAAGATTGAGCTTTGTGGTTGGCTAGATTATTATAGAGCGCCTAACCCCAATTCCATACTTTGCTCTTTGAGCATGCCAAACCCCGGAGATAGCATGACTAGCTATAAAGTTTTAGACGTAAACGATGACTTACCCATTCGTACTAAAGGTAAAGTACACAGTGGCAAAGTGCGTTCAGTTTATTGGTTAACTGATGCAGATAGCAAACGCTTAATAAATGAAAAAGGCTATAACGTTCCTGCCGATACTGAATTAGCCATTATGGTTATTTCAGACAGAATTTCTGCTTTTGATTGCATATGGCAAGGTGAAAATGGCCTAAATGGCGTTCCTGGTAAAGGGATTGCATTAAACTCAGTGGCTGCTCATTGGTTTAACATGTTTAATGAAGCCGGTTTGGCGGGTAATCATATTGTTGATATTCCTCATCCATACGTATGGATTGTTCGTAAAGCCAGTACAGTTAAAGTTGAAGCGATTGCTCGTCAATATATTACCGGCAGTATGTGGCGCGACTACGCCAAAGGCGAAAGACACTTTTGTGGTTTGCAACTTCCTGAAGGCTTAAAAGCGAATCAAAAGCTTGAGCACGTACTTATAACTCCCTCTACTAAAGGTATTATAGAAGGGGTTGCTGATATTCCTGCCGTTGATGATGTAAACATCACTCGTGAAAATATTACAAACAACTTAGATGTCTTTAATTTTAAATCGACTGACGATGTCACCAAATACGAAAAATTATTGGTAGAAGGATTCGAGTTAATCAGTAGTGAGTTAGCTAAGCTAGGGCAAATTTTCGTCGATACTAAATTTGAATTTGGTTATGTAGAAGATTTAAATGGTGTGCAGCAACTTATTTATATTGATGAAGTAGGGACACCAGATTCATCGCGTATTTGGGATGAAGCATCTTATAAGAATGGCAAAATTGTTGAAAATTCAAAGGAAGGTTTTCGTCAGCTGTTAATTAATAACGTACCAGAGAGTGATGTATTATTAAATAAAGACCGTATGGCTGAGCGTGAGCAGCTAGCAAAAGATTATATTTTACCTGAGTCAGTAATGCTTGAAGTGTCTGACACTTATGTGGGTATCGCTAGCAAAATTATCGGTAAAGAGATCGTTATACCCAATGATCCGCGCCAAGAAGTGATTGCAATTTTAGATACTGACTACGGGTTAATCGTTAATTAGCGAAGTAAGTAGACAGGCATAGCAATGTTCATTTTACTAGTAAAAAAGTATTTATTTTAACTAACTGAGCTATAATTCTTGCAATTAGTGCTCGTCTCTAATTAACTTAACCTATAGTGAATATTTAGGTGTGATTATGTTAGAGCGGGCAATGCAAGTTATTGCAAAACGTCGTTATTTATTAGTACTGGGTGCATTGTTTAGTGTGTCGGCCTTTGGCAATACTATTAATTTGGTTATTAAAGATCAGCATGACCAAGTATTGCCTAATGCTGTCGTAGAAATCAATCATTTACCTTCCTCAAAAACTACGGGCAATTTACCCACTGCGGTAATGGATCAAGTTGATAAACAGTTTTCACCACAGCTACTTATTGTGCATCAAGGTCAGTACGTTAACTTTCCAAATAGCGATAATATTCGCCACCATGTATATTCTTTTTCAAAAGCAAAGCCCTTTCAATTAAAGCTCTATTCTGGTCAGCCAGAAGATCCCATTAAGTTTGATAATCAAGGGGTTGTTGTTCTAGGCTGCAATATCCACGATTCTATGGTGGGCTATATTTATGTCGCTAATAGTAATCATGTGTATACCAGCAACGAGCAAGGCCAAATAAAGCTACAAGTTGACTCTTTTCCTGTGCAAGCCAGTGTCTGGCATTCACTGCAAACATCGGCTTTGGATAATAAAAAAATGTTTGATATAAAATCAACCAGCCCGGTATCAATCACTATAAATACGTCTACGCCTGCACCACGTAACACCTTTGGCAGTCAATTTAGGGAAGGTAATGGGCAATAATTTACGTAGCCGTATAACAACGCTATGCGTTGGCTTGGTGTTACTTACAACTTTACTCAGCTTAGTGAGTTTTTGGTGGTCTACGAGTAAGTTTCAGGCAGAAAAAGTACAGCAAAATATAACGGTTGCGCAAAGCGTTTATAAGCAATATTTAAAATCAAAAGAGAGCTTGCTATTAACTGCTGCAAAGGTGTTAACCGCTGATTTTGGTTTTAAGCAGGCAGTTGCTACTCGCGATGCAGCCACCATTAGTAGTGTATTATACAATCATAGCCAACGGATCAATGCCGATTTAATGCTGTTGCTCGATTTATCGGGGCGGTTAGTGTCTGCTAATGTGAATGCACAAAATTTTGCAGATAACCTACAGCCCTTGATGGATGAATTATTAAATAATTCTGAACAATCGAGCTTTGTAGTGTTAAATAATCAGCTCTATCAAGTAATATTATTGCCAGTTAAAACCCCCAGAACTATCGCTTACAGTTTAGTAGGGTTCAAAATCACATCGGCTGTGACTACTGAGTTGAAAAGCTTAACCGGTATGGAGGTTAGCTTTGTTGCGCAATTAGATAGTTTTGCAGCAAGCTCGTTTGCACCTCAACCTGAAAAATTTCAACCTATAGAATACTTTGAAAATAAAACTACAGCTCGTTTTTTTGCTGAATATTTGGCCTATGAAAATCAACAAATAGCTTTACCATCTTTGCAATCACACCCGGTCACCTTACTACTAAGTGCTGATTTAACCTCAAGTTATCGAGATATTGAGCAACTATTGCTAACACTAGTTACATTGGCCGTGTTAACCATGTTATTTGGTGTGATCACCAGTAGTTTGCTTGCCAATAACTTAACCAGCGGACTTACACAGTTAGCGGTTATCGCAAGGCAATTTGCCAAAGGTGACTACCGTTTTAAATTTGAAGGTAAAAAACAAAGCAGCGAAATAGCAACGCTAGTCAGCGCCTTTAATAACATGGGTAATGATATTAATAAGCGTGAGCAGCAAATCAGTTTTCAAGCACATCACGATACCTTAACAGGGTTTTATAACCGTTCAGCTATGTTAGATTTATTAGCAAAGCAGCTCACTAAAGATAGATGCTACACGCTTGTTGCTATTGATATAAAAGGCTTAAGACACATAAACGACAAGCTTGGTCCGCAAGTAGGAGATGAGTGTTTAATTGCGGTGGCAAACCGTATTCGTCAATTCTCTGATGAGCTTGGTGGGTTTCATGCACGAATTGGCGGTGATGAGTTTTTAACGGTTTACCCCAGTGTGGAGGCTGACCAAGTAAAATGTGCTGTAGCCGATTTGATTGAGCAATTACAGGCACCTTATCAGATTAAAAGCTTAAAAATAAGTTTGCGTTTTAACGCTGGGATTGTGCAGTACCCTGGACAAGGCGTTAAAGCGGACGATTTAATGCGGCGTGTACTCATTGCTGTTGATGCGGCTACAACAAGCCAACAAAGCTTACATTACTACCAAGATGGTGAAGATGAGGCGCACTTAGACCGTTTAATCATGCTTGATGAGCTCAAACAAGCGATTGATGATGATAACGGGCAACTGTTTATGACTTATCAGCCTAAGTTGAATATTAAAAGTCAGAAAATTGATAAGGTTGAGTCACTTATTCGTTGGCAACGTGATGATGGGAGTTGGGTTTCGCCTGAAGTGTTCATTGATTTAGCTGAGCAGTCAGGATTAATTGTGGAACTAACTGCCTGGGTTGTCGATACAGTTATTGCGCAAATAGCCGATTGGTATAAAAAAGGGATTCACTTACAGGCAGCCATTAATGTGTCAGCCCAAGATATTGCGCATGCGGGATTTCATAATTTGTTAGTCGCGACCTTAAAGAAATATCATGTAAGCCCAAGTTCTGTCACTATTGAGTTGACGGAGCGCGATATGATCGAAAATGAAGCTCAAGGTATCAAAGCGTTAGAGAACTTAAAAACTATCGGTGTTAAAATATCACTAGACGATTACGGTGTCGGGCAAACATCATTGGGGCGATTAAAAATGTTACCTATTGATGAGCTTAAGCTAGATAAATGCTTTATTTTAACTTTGCATGAGTCACAAAAAGATCAATACATAGTGCGCTCGTCAATCACACTTGGACACCAACTTGGGTTTTCAGTGGTGGCCGAGGGCGTAGAAACGGCAGCGTCTTTATCATTGCTTCATGAAATGCAATGCGATCATGCACAAGGTTACTACTTGAGTCGTCCTTTAAAAGCACAACAACTAGAACAATGGTTAGAGGAATATCAGGGTGTACATTAAATTTTTATTGAGCATGACACTCTTATTTTGCAGTACGCTAACTGTAGCTGCAACGGGAAAACTATTAGCAACACCGGGCGTGTCTCAAGTTGAAGGCAGTGCAGGAGGAGGGTTAGTTCCTTGGGCGCAGCTAGCAGGTTATGCTAGTGAGGACGAATGGGCTGTTAATGGCTTTTGTAGTCGTGCTGATGTAACAGATTACCGCCTAGGTGCCTGTGGTGTGCAGCTTAACCTATTTAATCGTGTTGAACTGAGTTATGCCGTGCAGCAGTTTGACGTGCCTGCGCTCAATACAGAAATAGAGCAGTCAATTTCTGGTGCAAAAATTCGTTTGTATGGTGATGTAGTTTACAGTAAATGGCCACAACTAAGCATGGGTGTGCAGCATAAGTCACTGGATGATGGCACAGTTGCAAATTTGGTTGGTGCAAAAAATACCAGAGGTACAGATGTGTACCTAGCAGCCAGTAAATTACATTTGGGTGCACTTGCTGGATACAACTGGTTTTGGAATGTGACCACTCGTTACAGTAAAGCCAATCAGTTAGGGCTTTTAGGATATGGAGGGGCTAATGAAGGTAGCCATATTTTACTAGAAGCAAGTAGTGCGGTGTTTGTAAGTCGTGAACTTGCTATTGGCATTGAGTATCGACAAAAAGCCAATAACCTAGGGTTAGGCGAACAAGATTGGCGCGATTTATTTATAGCGTGGATGCCTAATAAACATGTCAGTGTAACGGCGGCCTATTTAGACTTAGGGCGGATTGCTGGTGTTGACAAACAAACCGGCTGGTATTTATCCGTAACGGGGTATTGGTAATGAAAATTAGTGTATTTATTTTTTGTTGTTTAAGCTTACTTTTAGGGTGTACAACACAGCCTAATACCTCTTTGTATCAGCAACTAGGCGAACAAGCTGGGCTTGAAAAGTTAACTGACAGTTTTATTGCCCAAATAGGTAATGACAAGCAGGTATTTCATTACTTTGAACACAGTAATATTAGCCATTTTCGACAAGGGTTTATTAGCCATTTATGTTCGCTGCTTGAGGGCCCTTGCGAATATAAAGGCGACTCGATGGTTGCTATCCATACAGGTATGAACATAAATGAAAAAGACTTCAATCACGTTGTCGATTTATTAATAAATGCAATGAAAGAGCAAAATATCCCACATACAGTGCAAAATGAAATTTTAGCTAAAATGGCGCCATTGCGTGGCGAAATTATTAAGATTTAACAACTAAAATCACATTGATAGTCATTAATAATTGAACCTAACTTTTAATACACTTGTCGACGTAGTACAATTTGATTAAAAAGTTGGTGAACGAAGCTTTTATGGCTTATTTATTTATATCCCGCAGTAACGTACATGCAAAATATTATAAAAAAATAATAAAAAAAATGTCACTAGACTGCCAGCTACATGTCATGGGAATACCTAAGCTTTCTGCCATAAAGTATTTAAAAGATGCATTTAGAGTAGACTTTAATGATGTTGTTAAAGCGCAGCTGAAACGCAAACAAGCGCGTAATATAATTTGGAATAGCTATATAATAAAAAAGGGTTACACACTCAGCCTCATCTTGTTTGAGCGTTTGCGTTATGCTAAATATTTAGCGCTTTTAAACAACGTTGATCCTGAGTATGTTGTTCTTTGGAATGGCAATAAATTACCAAATATAACTGTAGCTATGGCTGCAAAAGCGCTAGGAATAAATCAATTTTATTATGAAAATGGACTTTTGCCGGGGACTAGTAGTTTAGACCCGCGTGGTATTAATTTTAATGCATCCTTAAGTCGTGATCCTTCCTTTTATCTTAGCTTTGATCCCCATAATTCCTTGAGGTTTTCGGAGCCAGCTTTAATTCCCAGAGCAGATCATAGAAAGCGATGTTCATTTGACTTCGAAAAAGTTCCAGAGCGATATATTTTTGCTCCTTTTCAGGTACCTCATGATACACAGTTAGCAAGCTTTTCTCCTTGGGTAGACTCAATGGATATGTTTTATGATGTTGTAGTTGAGGCTGTTAAGAGTTTGAACGATCCTTCATTAAAAGTCGTTTTTAAAGAGCATCCATCATGGCACAAACATTACTCCCACCTTTACAGCAAAGATTCTGTAGCAATATTCGCTAATGGAAATAACACTAGTGACTTAATCAAATGTGCTGAGGCAGTCATAACTATTAACTCAACTGTTGGCCTTGAGGCTTTGCTATTTAATAAGCCGGTATTAACACTGGGCCAAGCTTGTTATAACATTGATGGGTTGGTCAAACATGCTAACGATGCGGAATTATTGAGTAAGTATGTTTATGAGATCACTCAAGGGTGGCAGCCTGACTTGTTAATACGCAATAAGTTTTTTAGTTTTCTTGAACACGTCTATTGCATACCCGGTGTTTGGAAGCATACAGAGGAGAAGCACATCAAGGCAATTGAAGCGCGCTTTACTGGCAATGATGAGTTTTCTAAATATCATGGCACTAAAAAGAATAAACAATGAAAAATATAGTCAGTGCAAAATGGTTACATGCGCGTTTAGAGCAAACTAACTTAGTTATTTTTGATGCAGGTATGCTACGCCCCTCAGCTGCAGGGGAGTACTCGCCCGTTGCTATGCTACCCAAAGCACAACGGTTTGATATCAAAAAAGAACTCGCAGATACCTCAAATCCATTGCCCAATAGCTTGTGTAGTGCAGAGCAATTTACTCAGGTGATGCAAAAAGCAGGCGTTAATCACGACTCATTGGTGGTGATTTATGAAGATGCGGGGTTATTCAGTGCAGCTAGAGCCTGGTGGATGTTTAAAGCCATGGGGTTTAATAACGTAAAAGTGCTCAGTGGTGGTTTAGCCAAGTGGCTTGAGCTGGGGCTTGCGGTTGAGTCAAACTATACACAAGCATCACTAAAAGGCGACTTTATTGCTCATTACCAACCTGATTACTTTATTGATAAAAAACAGGTGCTAAGTGCTACTAAGGATGCCAATACAGTTATTTTAGATGCGCGTGCTTATGAGCGCTTTACCGGTAAAAATAAAGAGCCAAGAGCGGGTATGCGCAGCGGCCACATTATTAATAGCTACTCGCTACCTTTAAGTAGTTTATTAGAAAATGGCGAGGCAAAATCACTCGACTTAATACAAACACAGTTTAGTGAATTAGTCGGTAATGCAACCCAGATACAGTTTAGCTGCGGTTCGGGTGTTACTGCCTGTGCGCTTGCACTGTTCGCTGATGAATGCGGATATAATAATTTAAGTGTTTACGACGGATCGTGGAGTGAGTGGGGCGCTGATAGCTCACTGCCTATTGCTGTGGGTGGCTAATTTAACTATAGGGACAATTTTTACACCCGTTTTTGCAGCAAGTACCACGTTTTAAAAAATACCACTTACTAAACACCATGTAATTATTCTGCATGGTGTAATCTAACCCTTCAATTAAATTATCATGGCTTCTAAATTGTTTAGCAAAAGCGATTTGAGCTTTTATTGGTTGAGTGTATATAGTCTCTAAATAGTTATTTATTTTAGCAAGAGTACATAAGCGGCATAAGCAGCTGGTTGCTGTATCATCGAGTGGTAAAATAGCAGGTAACTGATAACACCAACATGCGGTTATATCATTAACATTACAGTTAAGCGTTGTATTACATTGGCTGCAGTTTATCTGGGTCATTTTAGGTCTTATTAACAGTAGAGCAGCAAGAATAACAAACATTATGAATATACAAAAAGCATTGGCTGAATTTATTACATTTGGCGAGCAAAGAGATAGTGCCATTAATGTGATTGTTTCAACCGCAGCAAGCAATAAAATCTATCTGTACACACTCACAAAGCCTGTACTAATTAATGTACTTACGCGTTGTTTCAATAAAGAAATTGATATTGACGATTTACAGCTGTGGGCAAATGTTATTGAGTCGCGAGATGACATAAATTGCGCTGAGCATGAAGGCGTTATTTACGCGCTAAGTAATAGCGAGCAAATGGGCGAGTTGACTCATCAAAAGCTCGCACAGTTGTTAAAGCTGTTACAACAGTAGCAGGTGGTTATCAGAAAGTATGAAAGGTTTTAAGCAACAGTTTTCAGATGTTAGTAACCACTACTGGGCTAATCTTTAGCTGACACCTGAAACCTAAAACCTGTTCTTAAAGTTTACTTATGATAGCTCAAGCAAGTTTCCACTTCGTCTTTAGAGCCTAAAATAACCGCAACACGCTGGTGGATGGCATCAGGCTGAATATCCATAATACGCTCAGTACCTGTTGAAGCAATACCACCTGCTTGCTCTACTAGCATTGCCATTGGATTTGCTTCATATAGTAAACGTAGTTTATTAGGTTTATTAGGATCTTTAGTGTCAGTTGGGTAAGTAAATAAACCACCACGGCTAAGTACACGATGAACATCGCCAACCATTGCAGCAATCCAACGCATATTGAAGTTTTGAGCGCGAGGGCCAGTATCTCCGGCAAGTAAGTCATTAATGTAGTTTTGCATCGCTGGTTCCCAGTGGCGCTGGTTAGAGGCGTTAATTGCAAATTCATTAGTTTTAGCAGGAATAGCGGCAAAATCTTGAGTAAGTAAAAAGCTACCTTGGGTTTTATCTAAGGTAAACATGCGTGTACCTTTACCCGTTGTTAGCGCAAGCATAGTTGATGGGCCATACAGTACGTAACCTGCAGCCACTTGTTGATGCCCAGGTTGCATAAAAATCTTTTCATCAGCAGCATCTGAGCCCACAGGTGCTTTCATAATAGAAAAAATAGTACCTACAAGTGAGTTAATATCGGTATTTGACGAGCCATCAAGTGGATCAAATGCAACAATGTACTCGGCATCTGGGTTACCGGCAACAGTATAATCTTCTTCTTCAGAGGCAATCGCTTTAACTGTGCCTGACTCCAGCAATATATCTTTTAATAACTGATTAGACAGTACATCGAGTTTCTTTTGTGTTTCGCCTTGAATATTTTCATCGAGGGTTGAGCCTAATACGCCCGATAATTCACCTTGACCGACGCGAAATGAAATTTCTTTACATGCCGCTAAAATAGTACGAATTAACGACAAAAGTTCTCTTGAACAGCCATCTTCTAGTAATACTGGTGGGAGTCTACGCATTCTTTTTTCCTGATAACGTGTTAAAACTAATCATAATGTGAGAGAGATTAGTTTAGAGCGCTGAAATTCGTCTTAAATAACTGTATTGTATAAATAACCCCCTATAATGGGGTACCTACATCGCATTTAAAACGCTAATAACAAAGATAAGATTATGCAAAAAATATTACGATTAAGTTACATACTCTTTACTGTGCTGCTCTGTATGATAACTCAAGCGCACGCAGCAATTAAGTCTATTGACGAATTTACTGAAAAAATGAACCATTTCCCTGGTTATTTTTCTTTCTTTTACGATACCCAAAACGGCAATGTGTATTTAAAAGTTGATAAACTTGAGCAACAATTTTTACTACAGCATAGCTTGCCTTATGGCGTTGGCTCTAACGACATAGGTTTAGATAGAGGCCAATTAGGCGGTACCTATTTGGTACAGTTTGAGCGCTTTGGCAACAAGGTGATGTTACGTGCCGTAAATACTTACTACCGTGCAAACACGAGTAATATAGCAGAGCAGCAAAGCGTTAAAGAAGCGTTTGCATCCAGCATTTTGGCGGGTTTTAAAGTTGTCGCTCAAGATGACAATGCTGCATTAATAGATTACACCCCTTATTTACTGAGTGACGTACATGGCGTAAGCCGTACTTTAGCTGCGCGCAAGCAAGGGCAGTTTAGCCTTGATGAGTCACGCAGTGCGGTATTTATGAATCGCTCAAAAGCATTTTTGAAAAATACTGAACTTGAAGCCATTCTCACCTTTAAAGGATCTAAACCAGGTAAATACGTTCGCCAAGTGAGTGCTGATCCTTACGCTTTGAGTGTGCACATGCACCATTCACTTATTCAATTGCCTGATGATAATTACACACCTCGTAAATTTAGCCCGCAATCGGGTTATTGGAGTGTGGAGCATAAAAATTATGCAGCAGGGCTCGATGAGTCAATGTACGTGCGTTACATTCCGCGTCATCGTTTAGCAAAAAAAGATCCAAGCCTAGCAGTTAGTGAGCCAGTAGAGCCTATTGTTTATTACTTAGATCCTGGGGTACCTGAACCAGTAAAAACGGCTTTATTAGAAGGCGGGCAATGGTGGAATGACGCTTTTAATGCTGCAGGCTATAAAAATGCCTTTAAAGTTAAAGTGCTACCAAGTAATGCAGATCCTATGGATGTGCGCTACAACGTTATTCAATGGGTGCATCGTGCAACCCGAGGTTGGTCTTATGGCAGTTCAATTATAGACCCACGTACAGGTGAAATTATTAAAGGCCATGTGACACTAGGGTCGCTGCGAGTGCGTCAAGATATCCTTATTGCTGAATCACTCGCTGCGCCTTATTTAAAAGGCAATGAAGTGGCAGGTACTTTACATGCAATGGCACTTGATCGTATTCGTCAGCTCAGTGCTCATGAAATTGGTCATACACTGGGTATTGCGCACAACTTTGCTGCGTCAGTAAGTAATCGAGCTTCGGTGATGGATTATCCGCATCCGTTATTGAGCTTTGCAGATAATGGTCAGTTAGATGTATCTCAAGGTTATGCTAAAGGTATGGGCGCATGGGATACGCAAGTGATCAAATATGGCTATAGTGATTTTACCGGCCAAGATGAAAGCGAAGCACTCGCTGCTATTTTACAGCAAAATAAATCGCTAGGTTTGGCGTTTATTTCTGACAGTGATGCCCGTGCAAAAGGTGGAGCGCACCCTACAGCGCATCTTTGGGATAATGGCAGTAATCCAAGTGAAGAATTACTTAGAGTACTTGATGTGCGAAAGCAGGCGCTCGGGCAGTTTGGTATTAATAACATAAAAACAGGGGTTGCGCTGTCGCAGTTAGAGGAAAAGCTAGTGCCACTTTACTTGTTCCACCGTTATCAAGTTGAAGCGGTTGCAAAGCTTATTGCGGGCGTTGATTATGACTATGAAATTCGCAGTGATGCACCCGTTAAAGGCGCCCAAGTTGTAGCTAAAGAGACTCAGCAACAAGCCGTTAATGCTATTTTAGCCACCCTAAAAGCAACTAATTTAACGCTGCCAGAGTCGATACTGTCTTTGATTGTGCCAAAGGCGTATGGCGAGTCTAAATCACGAGAAAGTATAGTGGGCCGTACCGGTTTGACTATGGATGCACTTGCATTGCCTGAAGTGGCGGCGCAGCATAGTTTATCGCTATTACTAAATGCTCAACGATTAAATCGATTAGCGCAGCAACAAGCACGTGATAACCGCTTTTATAGCCTAGATGAGTTACTTAAACAGTTAAACAAACAGGTATTTAATGTATCAGCACCTGCCACCATGACAGGAAAAGTAACACAGCGAGTACAGTACTTAACGGCAAAAACCATGGCTGATCTTGTGGCTAACGACGGTTTAAGCCCTGAAGTGCAAGCGCAACTACATTTCTATTTAAGCAAGCTTGCTGATGAGTTTAATCAGCACTCTTTGCTAGGCCATCCTGAAGTGGGTGACAGCGCATTTAAAAACTATTTAGCATCGCAAATTAATCAGTTTTTAACAACAGGGCAGTGGCCTGACAATTTTAAAGCCCTGCCAATACCACCAGGCTCACCTATTTAATAGTACAAGCCAGAGGATAAAGGCGCTGTGTAAACGTTACGTTTCATGGTGCCTTGTTTTTAGGGTGTTACTTTTGCTTGCATAAAGTTGGTTTTTTGTTAATCTAGCCACCCCCTATTTTAGTCTTTTTGAGGTGTTTATGGCGTTTTTATCTCGTTCGATATTGGCGTTATCAATGGCACTTTTAAGCTCCAATGCAATCGCACAAAAACAATGTGATGTTGAACTTCGTCATGGTTTAATTATTACCGATGATGTGATCCGTATTGTTGATAAAGGCCAAACTAGGGTGCAAATTAACAATAATAATCAATTGTTTATTCGAGGCTACTGGGTCGACTTAAGCACCGACGAAAGCAAAGTGCTAGAACAATTTAGCAATGGTATTCGTCAAACAGTTCCTGAGTTGGTCGATTTAGCGACCGATGGCGTTAACCTAGGACTCAGTGCTATTGAGCATGTTGTTGAGGGCATGTCAGATAAAGAACCCGAAGTGCTAAAAACGCAATTACAATATGTAGAGCGCGCACTTATGGATAAGTTTAAACGTGGCGACGATTTCTTTTTTATAGCTCCTCAATCGCTTTCCCAAATAGATGATTTTTTTACTAAAGAAATTAGTCAAAAAATACACTCCGCTGTACATGGCTCTTTGGGTGCAATTTTAATGTCGCTTGGGGATGCATTTAAATCTCGAGAAGGCAATATAGAAGACCGCATGAACGACATGGGGCAACGCATGGATATCATCACCAAAGAAATCGATAAGTCGTTACAGAAAAAAGCCCATCAATTAGAACTTAAAGCCTCTGAATATTGTGAATGTTTAAACTCTCTAGATATTACTGAGTCTCGGCTGCAAGCGATTGTACCTGGGATGACAGACTTTGATTTAGTGCAGATTAAATCGTAAGAACAGAGATTAGGCAAGATTATAGAGGGCAACGAGCATCGAGCCTAGAGCGGCAGGTGAACAGCCCGAACCTCGTGGCCCGAAACCATTTCCTAACACCTAAACAACCTTACAGTTTTATCTCTGCGGCAGTTAATGGGCGGTATTCACCTGCAGCCAAGTCTTCACCTAACTTTATATCCGCAATTTGTTCACGATGTAATTCAACCACTTTGTTATCTACCGCTGCTAGCATGCGTTTTACTTGGTGATACTTCCCCTCAGAAATCGACAAACGTAAACCGTAACTGCCCAAGCGCTCAGCAATAGCAGGGCGAGTTAAATCTTTTTCATTGTGAAGCTGCACACCGTCGCGTAATTGCTGCAGTGCATCATCGGTAATCGGCTCTTGAGTTTCAACCAAGTAGGTTTTAAATTTATTCTTTTTAGGCGAGGTAATTTTGTGTGACCAGTCGCCATCATTAGTAATAAGCACTAGGCCTGTGGTGTCTATGTCTAAACGCCCGGCAATGTGAAAGTCGGCCATGTTTGGCTCATCAAGCAAATCAAATACGGTTTTGTGTAACTCATCTGAATTAGCGCATACATAACCTACCGGCTTATTGAGCATAAAGTAGCGTTTACCTAAAAACACTAATGGCTGATCATGAAATAACACGTCATCTTGCTGAGTAACTTGAAAGTCGAATGCCGTGATCACCTCGCCATTAACGCTAGCCGCTTGGCTTTTTATTGCTGCGCGGGCTTTTGAGCGTGGTAACTCTGCTAAATGGCTAATAAATTTATCTAAACGGCAAGGAAATTTCATGTTGTTCACATTTTTAGTCGGCTACAATGGCCGCGAGTATAGCGGATAGTGAAATACCATGACAGAGCCCAGTACAGAAATTTTAAGCCTGTACCATAGCAAGGTTTCATCAGGAGAGCTTGATTTCGATGCGGCGCAACACCAAGCCGTGAGTGCGTTACAGTCTTTAAGTGAGCAATTAAATCAGCCTGCAAGCTGGTGGCAAAAAGCACCTTCAATAAGGGGAATATATTTATATGGCCCGGTTGGTCGAGGTAAATCTATGTTGATGGACTTATTTTATGAAAACTTACCCACAGAGAAAAAGCAGCGCCTGCACTTTCATCATTTTATCGAAAAAGTTCATGCTCAATTGGCCAAGTTACAAGGGGATAAAAATCCGCTGCAAATAATTGCTAAACAGTGGGCCGAAAAGATAAAAGTGCTGTGCTTTGATGAGTTTTTTGTTAGTGATATTGGTGACGCCATGATCATGGCTCGGTTATTTAACGCTTTATTTGAACAAGGCGTGGTGCTAGTAGCAACCTCTAACGCAAAACCGGAGCAACTTTATTACAACGGTCTGCAACGCGCGCGATTTTTACCAACTATCGATTTAATTAATGAACATTGTCGTGTAATTAACGTAGCGGGGGAGGAAGATCACCGCTTTAGATACGGCAGAAGTAGTCGTCATTATTTTATTAACTTGCCCGATGCTGAATTTGAGGCTGGGTTTTTATCCGCACATTCTCAAGCAATGCGTAATAATACAATAACTGTGCATGGCCGAGTGCTTCCTTATTTATTAAAAACTGACGATGCTTTACTGATTGATTTTATGGCATTGTGCTCAGGCCCTCGTAGCGCCAATGACTATATGTTTTTAGCAGAACAGTTTTCGGTAGTATACATCGCGAATGTGCCAATAATGGGAAAAGAGGCAACTGGTAAAGTTATTGTGCATGGAATAGAAGACAGCTATCAGCGCGAAAAGCAGCAGTTAGATGAGCATACACTCGATGATGAAGCTCGGCGTTTTATTGCCTTAGTCGATGAGTTTTATGATTGCCACAAATTACTGGTGATTAACGCTCAGGCCGACATAAACGAGTTATACCAAGGTAAAAAATTAAGCTTTGAATATGCGCGAACCCAGTCACGGATTGTAGAAATGCAAAATTGGTAAGTACAACATTAAAACACCGCATTTAATTTAAATGCGGTGTTTTAATTTTAAGCTGATAACTTAAAGAAGCCTTTATGACTTATATCCATTTGGATTATTTGACTGCCAGCGCCATGTATCTTGCATCATAACATCAATGCCGCGCTCGGCTTGCCAGCCTAGTTCACTAAGCGCTTTTTCTGGCGCAGCATAACAGGCTGCAATATCACCAGGGCGACGAGGTGACACCGCATAAGGGATAGCTTGGTCGCTAGCCTTAATAAACGCATTGACCATTTGTAATACTGAATAGCCGTTACCGGTACCAAGGTTATAAACAAGCGCACCGGTTTCTGCGGCTATTTTATCAAGTGCTTTTAAATGCCCTAGGGCTAAATCTACAACGTGAATGTAATCGCGAACACCAGTACCATCTACCGTGTCGTAATCATCGCCAAATATAGCGAGCTGCTTTAATTTACCAACCGCAACTTGTGAAATGAAAGGCAGTAAATTATTAGGAATGCCATTAGGATCTTCACCAATTAAACCTGACTCATGTGCACCAACAGGATTAAAGTAGCGCAAAATAGCAAACGCAAAGCGCTCATCTGATTTAGCGATATCTTGCAGCATCATTTCAACCATTAGTTTAGACGTACCATATGGGTTGGTTGTACCGCCAACGGGGAAGTCTTCGCGTATTGGTAAGCTTGCAGGGTCACCATAAACTGTTGCAGATGAGCTAAATACCAGTTTAAACACACCCGCGTCACGCATAGCATCAACTAGTGTTAATGTGCCTTGTACGTTATTTTGATAATACGCGATTGGTTTGGCTACCGACTCACCAACCGCTTTTAAACCTGCAAAATGAATTACACTATCAATGTTATGTTTTGCAAATACTGAGTCTAAAAAGGATTTATCTAAAATATCACCTTGATAAAAAGTAATTGCTTTACCGGTTATTTTTTTCACTCTCTCAAGTGACTCTTCAGAGGAGTTACTTAAGTTATCGATAACGATAACGTCGCTGCCTTGCTGTAAAAGTTCTAAAACGGTGTGTGAGCCAATATAGCCTGCGCCACCGGTTACTAAAATTGCCATGAATGCTCCTTGGAAACCTCTGTTCAATTACCCTAATTTCACCATAAATAATGAGTTTTTACATGTATTATTTTATTTGCTTTGTAATAGTATGATCGTAAACCGTACTTTCGATTACATTTTGTGCAATTTTAATAACACCTCAGCGTAAAGATTAAGTTATAGTTCATATGTAATTGCTAAAGTGATGTATAGCGATTTGTAAAATATTCAATTGATCACAATGATCAAAATACTCGTTGGAGAAACGTATGAACTTAGTTAAAAAAATAGCAATGTTGATGTGTATTGCACTACCGAGTGTTGTTTGCGCGGGTGAGGCTCAAGTGAAATGGCATGACTTTAATGATTATCGCGATGTACGCCCATCAAACCAAACTAAAGGCTCATACCATAAGCAAATAGCCAAAAGTATTGATGAACACTTTGCAAAGCTCAGCGAGCAACTTCCTAAAAACTACAGTTTAAAAATTGAAGTCACCGATTTAGATTTAGCCGGAGACGTACGCTATGGCGGTGTTAACGAAATCCGAGTGGTCAAACCTATTCACTTTCCACGCATTGAATTTAATTATGTGCTTAGTGATGAAAGTGGCGTTGTTGCACAAGAAGATAACGTAAGCTTAAAAGATATGGGTTTTATGGATAAAATTAAAATGGGTCGAGATGAAGCATTTTACTACGAAAAACGCTTATTAACAGAGTGGTTTGGTGAACAAATTTTACCGCGTATCAAGTAAGCTAAAGCTAATAATGCAAAGCATCTACTTTGGTAGACGCTTTGCAAAGCAGTCGCCCATTTTTATTTAAAGGTCGCTAACAAGGTTAATAAGTTTTGTAGTTTAATAACTGCTTGTTTTAGCTTTTCTTCGTCTAAACCGTCGCTTGATAAGCTTTCTACATCAGCGGCAACGTCTAAAACGTACGGCTTAAAGCGTTTAGCTTCAAAGCTAAATCCAGCGTCCTCGGCAAATAAGGCTTTAAATTTTCCGTGGCCTTGCTGTTGTAACTCATCGAGTTTTTTATCAGCATCAAGCGCCTGACGGTAAACAATTTTTAAGTTGGCGTTGAGTTGTTCAATTATAGAATCCATGGTTTTCCTAAAGCTTAGTGCAATGTTGCCGATAAATACTTAAGTGGGTTGGTAAAGTAATTTACCAATTCAACGACTATAATACGTGTATTACATTTAAATGTCAGGTGTGAGTTATGAATATATCAGGTGGAAATCTACCTACAATCCCTGGTGCAGGCCAAGGCGCAGAGGTTTTAACTGCTGCTTTATCTAAAAAGCAACAGCAAGCTGATGGCGCCGCTGCACTTGCGCTTATTGAAGGTGCTACACAAACCTCAAGTGCACAAACACCGGCTAAGTCGGTTACTGCAACACTTGGGAATAATGTAAACGTTTATGTTTAAACCAATTTGAGGTCAATAGGGGTTTTACTTTTTTGGCCTCCTATTTCTCTTACTAGTTTAGGCACTAAAAATCCTGGCAGGGCCTCTAAAAGCTCTGCCATTATTTTTATGGCTTGTGCCTCATCTATATCAAAATGACTTGCGCCTTCTACTTTATCTAGTAAGTGTAAGTAATAAGGCAATACATTTGCATCAAACAACGCTTCACTTAAGTTTATTTGCGCATCAACTGTATCGTTCACGTCTTTTAAAATAACCGCCTGATTTAATAACAGTACATTGGCTTGTTTTAGCATGTTCATGGCGTTTTTAAAGTCACTATCTATTTCGTTAGCATGGTTAATATGATTCACGAATATAATTTTTAGTGGTGACTTTGCTAATCTTTCACATAATTGTTCAGTAATGCGTGCAGGGATAACAACAGGTAAGCGGCTGTGTATGCGCATCCGTTTTATTTGTGGTATTTGCTCAAGCTCATCTAAAAACCAACTAATAGCATCGTCTTTGGCCATTAGTGGATCGCCACCACTTAAAATCACTTCGTTAATATTTTTATCAGCTTGTATATAGCTCAATGCATCAATTAGGCTGCGTTTATTTAACTGGTTTTCTTGATAAGGAAAATGGCGTCTAAAGCAGTAGCGGCAATTTACCGCACAACCAGTTTTAAACATGACTAAAACACGTGATTTATATTTATGTAACAGACCTGGTTGATTGTTATCTTGCTCAAGTAGCGGATCTTTATTAAACCCCGACTTAGTTAAAAATTCTTGATGGCGAGGCATAACTTGCAGCAATAAAGGATCATTTGCATCGCCATGACGAATTTTTTTTATAAAAGGCAATGGCACACGAACAGGAAACAAGCTACGAGCTTTTATGTCGTTTTCATGGACTTGGCTCGATAAACCAACCATTTCTAACAACACTTTTGGGCAGGTAACTACATTTGCTAATTCTTTTTGCCAGTTTTTATGCAAATTTGCTTCATTTCTTTGTATCATTGGCACGTAGATTACTCGAAAAATATAAATAGAGGAAACGATGGCGAATTATAGCACCAACGAGTTCAAGGGCGGCCTAAAAATTATGATGGACGGCGAACCTTGCAGTATCTTAGAAAATGAAATGGTAAAACCGGGTAAAGGCCAAGCGTTTAACCGTGTTCGTATCCGTAAGCTTATCTCTGGCAAGGTACTTGAAAAAACCTTTAAATCGGGTGAATCGGTTGAAGGTGCTGATGTAATGGATACCGATTTAGCGTACCTATATACAGACGGTGAATTTTGGCATTTCATGAACAATGAAACATTTGAACAAATCGCTGCTGACGAAAAAGCACTGGGCGATGCTGGCAAATGGTTAGTTGAAAACGATGTATGTACTATTACATTATGGAACGGCAGCCCAATTGCTGTAACTCCACCAAACTTTGTTGAGCTTGAGATCACTGAAACTGATCCGGGCCTTAAAGGTGATACAGCGGGCACAGGTGGTAAACCAGCAACGCTTAGCACAGGTGCTGTAGTACGTGTTCCATTATTCGTACAAATTGGCGAAGTAATTAAAGTAGACACTCGTAATGGTGAATACGTGAGCCGTGTTAAGTAAGCAGCAACGCGTCTTATTAATTAAATCCCGGCTTAAGCTGGGATTTTTTTTGGAGAAAATATGTCAGCAGATCTTTGGAAGCCGAGTGCCAGCATAGAAATACTTAAGCAACGCGCAGCAATTATGCGCAGCATTCGGGAATTCTTTTATGAGCGTAATGTAATGGAAGTCGAAACACCGAGTTTAAGTGCTGCCAGTGTAACCGATGTGCATTTAGCCAGCTTTAATACTATATTTGTGGGCCCAGGCCATGCTGGTGGGCTACCCCTGTTTTTGCAAACATCTCCAGAGTTTGCGATGAAACGCTTGTTAGCGGCCGGCTCAGGCGCTATTTTTCAGCTTTGTAAGGCATTTAGAAATGAAGAAGCAGGGAGTCATCATAATCCTGAGTTTACTATGCTTGAATGGTATCGTCCTGGGTTTGACGAATTTACTTTGATGGACGAAATAGATGAGCTAATGCAGCTCATTCTTGAGGTTGCTCCTGCAGAGCGCGTTACCTACCAAAAGGCATTTGAACGCGCGTTAGGGGTCGATCCATTAACTGTATCTATCACGCAGTTACAACAACTCGCATGCGAACATGGCTTTGCTGATATTGCTAAAAACGAGACTCATAAAGATACCTTGCTGCAATTATTATTTTGTATGAAAGTAGAGCCAACAATAGGACAAGATAAGCCATGTTTTGTGTATCACTTTCCGGCATCACAAGCGGCACTGGCACAAATTTGTGAACACGATGAGCGAGTAGCAGGGCGTTTTGAGTTGTATTATAAAAATATGGAACTGGCTAACGGCTTTAATGAGCTCACTAATGCTAAAGAACAAGCAAAAAGGTTTAACGAAGATAACGCCTATCGTGCTGCTAACGGCTTAAAGCAAGTTCCTATGGATACGCGTTTAATTGCGGCATTGGAACATGGTTTAGAGCAATGTGCGGGGGTTGCATTGGGGATTGATAGACTCGTGATGCTAGCAACCAATAAACAAAAAATAAAAGAAGTGATAACGTTTGATGTGACCAGAGCTTAAAGCAGCTAATTGCTTTTAGCGGTCAGCTATCAGATAAAAAACACCGCGTTTGCATTAAACGCGGTGTTTTCTATTCTCGAACTGACAACTGGTTCGCTGTATTACAGATTAAGCGTAAACGTAACGCCGGCCACACGTGGCTCACCTAGTTGAATGTAAGTTTGACTTGTATAACCATCTAACGGGTTGTTACCAAATTCAAAACCGCGAGTTGGAACGGTTTCATCAAACACATTACGTGCCCATGCACGAACAGCCCAGTTTTCTGCTTCGTAACCAAGGCTCGCATTTACTAAGTTTGTATTTGGAGCTTGTGCATTATGGCTGTCTGAGAAGTAATAATCGTCTTTGCCTTCAACGCCTAACATTGCATATAGCTCATCAGTAACATTGTAGCGTGCACTAAATGCGTATTGATATTTAGGCGCTTGTGCTTGCTCGCGGCCATCTTGGTTTAAGCCCGATTTAGTGACAAAGTCGTTTATTTTCGTATCTAAATAGCCAGCACTACCGCTAATGAGTAAATTATCAGTAAGTAAGTAGCTGCCTTCAATTTCAAGACCGTAGTTGCTGCCAGAGCTGGCATTGGCGACATAACCGGTAAATTGTTGATCTGATACTTGCCACGACTTTAATTGAATATTATCGCGGTTCATATAAAACGCCGCTAAGCGCAGGGTAAACTTGTCATCTAGCGATGAACCTTTAACGCCAAACTCACCACTCCACAAGTACTCTGGATCAAAGCTGGTATGCTGTTTGAAAAAATCAGCATCTAAGCTTAAACCTTCATCTTTTGCTTTTGCTAGCGCTTCTGAATTAATACCACCAGCTTTGTAACCGCGGGTGATACTGGTGTAAATCATGGTACGGTCAATAACTTGGTATTCAAGTGCAACCTTACCACCAACCATTACGTCATCAGTTTCTTCAATAAAGCCGTTACTATCGGTGTAATCACCTTGATATTGTTCTACACGTAAACCCGTGATTAACGTAGTTTTTGGGCCAATCGGGGTTGCAACTTGGCCATAAATCGCAGTATTACTTACTTCATATCTAGAGTTGAAATTTTGATACTCAGAAAATTTTCTACGTTGGCGGTCAAGATCTATATCACGCTCTTGATAATACATGCCTAAAACCCAATCTTTTGACTTTCCGTTAAGTTGCAGCTCAACGGCTCTATCATCACGATCACGATAATAAGCATCTTCATAGCTGTAACCCAAAGGATTTAAGCCCGCTGCACATAATTGTGGCTCGCTCGGATCGTTACATACCCAATCTTCATCAAAGCTGTAAAGTAGTTCTGTATCAATAGCTGAAAGGTTTAAGCTCATATCAAAAGCGTCAAAACCAGTGTAAATATTATTCAGGCCAATAGCATAACTTTGTTGATTATCTTCGCCTGGTTGATCAGCAAGGCTGTTGCGAGAATTATCAAGAGTAAATGCATCGTAGCCGTTATTAATATCAATATAATGCAGGTTAAGTTCTGAATTTAAATGAGCTGTGAGTTGGCTGTTTAATTTAAAGCGTGCAACTTGCTCATCTTGATCTTGAGTGGGTTTATCTAAATAAAGATTATCGACGTAGCCGTCAGACTTTCTGCGAAAGTAGCTAACGCGGGCACTGGTGTCATCTGTTAAACCGGTACTAGCAGCAAGGCCTGCTTCGTGGCTGTTATAAGTGCCAGCGCCTAAATGTAATTTTAAGCTAGGATCGCTGGTTGCATTAGCTGATTGCATTTGGATCATGCCCGCCATGCCATCTGCACCAAAACGTGTACCTTGAGGACCGCGATAAATTTCTACTTGGTCAATATCAAACAATAATGAACTACCACCTAAGCCTGAATAATTAATACCGTCAATTACTAAGCCCACAGATGGGTTTATCGGGTCAACAAACTGCGAGCGTAAACCGACACCGCGAATTTGAATATAACGACCGCGAGACGCACCAGCAGCAAAGTTTACATTGGCTGCACTGGCTAACATTTCGTCTAAATATGTTGCACCACGTTGATTCATTTCATTTTCAGAAAATAAGCTGGCACTGGCGCTTAATGTTTGAATGCTTTCTTGCTGAAAGTCACCGGTAACAATGATTTTCTCTAGTTCGGTGTCATCTGCGTTAGCATATATAGGTGCTGCGAGCAGGGGTAATAACGTGGCTGTAATTAAAGACAAACGTAGGTTCATTAGGTTACTTAACTCCATTTTAGGGACTTGTATGGTAGCAATTATTTCAACACTTGTGCTATAAACGCGGCAATTATACGTTAAATAATTGGGATTACTAATATGACCTTTAAAGTAGACTTTAAGGTACGCGACTACGAATGTGACTTACAAGGTATTGTGAATAACAGTGTTTATTTTAATTATCTTGAGCACGCTCGCCACGAGTTTTTATACGCACACGGCGTTGATTTTTCACAACTTGCGAAAGATAAAATTAACTTAGTGGTGATACGCAGTGAAATGGATTACAAACATTCTCTACTACCAGGGGATGAGTTTTATGTGGCGGTAGAGCCTGTGCGTATTAGTCGTCTTAAGTTTGCATTTAAACAAACGGTAGTGCGCAAACAAGATGAAAAAGTGATGCTCAATGCCTTAGTTATTGGTACATCGGTTAATGAGAAAGGTCGTCCATTTTTACCACCACAGATAGATAACTTATTCCACGCCGTTGCATAGTGCTAAATAGCGTAACTTTTAAACAAAAATTTACATTTAAAATATGCATTTTTAACGGATAAACCTGACAAATATTGATACTATTACATTAATTAGACAATAAGTTAGTAGTAACATGAAATTAGCAGTAATACCGATGCTCGTAATCGGTTTATGTGTTGGTTGCGCATCAACAGGGACAGTTACCACTGAGCAGCTAAAATATACACAATGGCAATTATCAAAGGTTGATGATTTGGCTATTCCCGCGTCCTTTAAAGCATCAATGAGTTTTATAGAAGCGCTACAAATAAACGGCTTTGCCGGATGTAATAAGTTTTTTGGTGAAGGCTCACTTGAAGACAGTAGCCTGAGCGTAAGCAAATTAGGTATGACACGTAAATCATGCGGCCCTGAACTGGATGAGTTTGAACAACAGTTTTTACAAGCTCTGCAGCAAGGTGCAGTGCTTAACATGCAAGACCAAACATTGGTAATGCAAGCTGAACAAAAATTTGTGTTTATCCCAAAATAATTTTTGAGTTTTGAAAAACAGCCCCTTGCAGGGAATTTTCAACTGACGTACACTCATCGCAGATTTGATCAAAAGATTATCAAATCAACGAACAATTCAAATACTTGTCGGAGTGCCTAAGTTTTATTTAGGCTGAGATCGCGAAAGCGGGATCCGTGAACCTGATCAGGTTAATACCTGCGTAGGGAACAAGCTGCCTAACTAGGACGCTTGTGCGTCTTTTTTTATGCGCACAAAAAAGCAACATCCGTTTTAGGCCGCAAAGTCGCATAAAGCTACTTTACGATCTTTCTCTATTCCTCAGCGGAATATCTGACAAGACAACCCTTTAGCAATGAGGTAAGTCATGTCAAATACAACAAATAAAGCCACCCGTCGCGAAACTCGTGCGGCCGCATCAGATTATATTTATAACCTTACAGGGCAACCATTCCCAAGTTCTCATAAAGTGTATGTTGAAGGCACGCAAGAAAATGTACGTGTGGGTATGCGTGAAATCACATTGAGCGATACTTTTATTGGTGGTGATGAACAAAACCCAGTGTATGAGTCAAATGCACCACTGCGTGTTTACGATACATCAGGCCCGTATACCGATCCTGAATTTAAATTGGATGTGCGCAAGGGACTTAATAAATACCGTGAACAATGGATTGAGAGCCGTAATGATACCGAAGTACTCGAGTCGGTAACCTCACAGTTTGCACAGCAGCGTATGGCTGATGATGGGCTAGATCATATTCGCTTTGAACACCTTCCAAAAATACGCCGTGCAAAAGCAGGTAAAAATGTCACCCAAATGCATTATGCTCGCCAAGGAATAGTCACCCCAGAAATGGAATATGTAGCGATACGTGAAAACATGGGGCGCGCGCAAATACGTGAAGAGTTATTAGCTGCGCAGCATAAAGGGGAGTCGTTTGGCGCGAGTATCCCTGAGTTTATTACTCCTGAATTTGTGCGTGATGAAATTGCTCGCGGACGCGCTATTTTACCTAACAATATTAATCACCCAGAAACCGAGCCTATGATTGTTGGTCGTAACTTTTTAGTTAAAGTTAACGCCAATATTGGTAATTCATCAGTGGGTTCATCTATCGAAGAAGAAGTTGAAAAAATGGTGTGGTCAACCCGCTGGGGTGCCGACACCGTAATGGATTTATCAACAGGGCGTTACATTCACGAAACCCGTGAATGGCTGGTGCGTAATTCGCCAGTACCTATCGGTACTGTTCCAATTTACCAAGCACTTGAAAAAGTCAATGGTGTAGCAGAAGACCTAACCTGGGAAATATTTCGCGATACTCTGATTGAACAAGCAGAACAAGGCGTTGATTACTTTACCATTCATGCTGGTGTGCTATTGCGTTATGTGCCAATGACAGCAAAACGCGTAACCGGTATTGTGTCACGTGGTGGCTCAATTATGGCTAAATGGTGTTTAGCGCACCACAAAGAAAACTTCTTATACACTCACTTTGAAGATATTTGTGAAATTTTAAAACAATACGATGTGTGTTTTTCACTAGGGGACGGTTTACGTCCGGGTTCTATTGCCGATGCGAACGATGAAGCGCAATTTAGTGAGCTGCGTACCTTAGGGGAACTGACTAAAATAGCTTGGATGCATGATGTACAAGTGTTCATAGAAGGCCCTGGACATGTGCCTATGCATATGATCAAAGCCAATATGGATGAGCAACTTAAACATTGCGATGAAGCGCCATTTTATACCTTAGGCCCACTGACCACAGATATTGCTCCAGGGTATGATCATATAACCTCGGGTATTGGTGCAGCGCAGATTGCTTGGTATGGCTGTGCTATGTTGTGTTACGTAACACCTAAAGAGCATTTAGGTTTGCCAAATAAAGAAGACGTTAAAGAAGGCCTTATTACCTACAAAATTGCCGCTCATGCCGCCGATTTAGCGAAAGGTCACCCAGGTGCACAAGAGCGAGATAACGCGCTATCAAAAGCGCGCTTTGAATTTAGATGGCATGACCAGTTTAATATTGGTTTAGACCCTGTTCGCGCCCGTGAATACCATGATGAAACACTGCCGCAAGAATCAGGCAAAGTTGCGCATTTTTGTTCTATGTGTGGCCCTAAATTTTGTTCCATGAAAATAACCCAAGAAGTACGCGACTACGCCAAAGATCTAGAAGCGCGCGGTATTGATCCTAATAACGTGGGTGATGCCATTGAAATCAAAATGGTTGATGTAGAGGCCGAGATGAAAGCTAAATCTGAAGAGTTTAAGCAAACAGGCTCAGAGATTTACCATAAAGCGCTGTAGCACAGCTTTCAGTTATTAGCTGTCAGCTATCAGCGATAAAGTAAGCAGCGTAGAGGCAAGAGTTGCTTTACTGACAGCTGAAAGCTGGTGGCTATGAGCTACATTTAGGAGTGTTTATGTTTTATAACATTGCTGTGGTGGGCTTTGGTTTAGCAGGGCGGTTGGCCGCGCTTGAGTTAAGTAAGCAACATCGTGTTACCGTATTTGAAGCCGATGATGAACATACTCAGAACAGTGCCGGTAAAGTGGCAGCAGCGATGCTAGCCCCCCTAGCTGAGTCTGTTATGTGCGAACGTGAATTGGCTTTAATGGGAGTGGATTCTATTACTCGATGGCCTGCTATTTTAGAACAACTAAATAGCGAGGTATTTTTTCAACAGCAAGGTACCCTAGTGGTTGCTCATCCGCAGGATAAAGGCGACTTACAAAGCTTTGCACAGCGAATCAAGCCGTTACTAAATTTTAGTGCTCAAGCAATTAATGCACAGCAAATTGAGCAACTAGAACCTGAACTGGCTGGTCGATTTAGCCAAGGCCTATTTTTGCCCGGTGAAGCGCAGATAGATAACCAAGCCTTTTACAAAGCCAGTTTTAGGTTGCTAAATAAGCGCAAAGTAAAGTTTGTATTTAATCAGCGCGCCAGCATCTTTGATAACAAAGTGAATAATCGAGAGTTTGATTACATTATTGATTGCAGAGGGCTTGGAGCCAAACAAGAACAGCCCCTTCGAGGCGTGCGCGGGGAAGTGGCAAGACTCTATGCACCCGAGGTTAATTTATCTCGGCCAGTGAGGTTAATGCATCCGCGTTATCCTATTTATATAGCACCTAAGCCGAACCATGAATATGTGATTGGTGCCACCGAAATTGAGTCTCAAGATAATGGGGCAGCAACGGTGCGTTCAACGTTGGAGTTACTTTCAGCCGCTTATACAGTGCACAGCGGTTTTGCCGAGGCTCGACTGTTAAATATTCAAACCGGGCTTCGCCCTGCGTTTAGCGATAACTGCCCACAAGTTACACAACTGGGGCAGGTAATTAGTATTAATGGATTATACCGCCATGGCTACATGCTCGCGCCGAGTTTAGTTGCTGATGCTGTTGCCAGAATAGAGTGAGGAATGATGGATATAATAATTAATGGTAAAGCGCTCACCCTAACAAGAAGCGAACTAAAACAGTGTTTAATTGAGTATGGTGCTAAAGCACCGTTCGCAGTAGCCATTAATGGCCAGTTTGTACCTCAAGAGCAACATGCTAACTACACACTTAATGATGGTGATTGCATTGATGTGTTATCTCCGATTCAAGGAGGGTAACCATTATGTTACCTCCCGATAATATCACTATTTATGGCGAGCAATTTTCAAGTAGATTACTGATTGGCTCTGCGCTTTACCCATCTCCCGCGACGATGACTAAAGCAATTAATGCTTCAGGAGCGGATATTGTTACTGTGTCTTTACGTCGCCAGCAAAGCGTAGCTGCAGGAGATGATTTTTGGCAACTTATAAAGAATACAGGGCTCAAAGTTTTACCTAACACAGCAGGATGCCACAGTGTTAAAGAGGCCATTAATTTAGCTAAAATGTGTCGAGAAGTATTTGCTACCGATTGGATAAAGCTGGAATTAATTGGCGATGACTATAACTTACAGCCAGATCCTTTTGCTCTGCTTGAAGCCACTGAGATTTTAATTAAAGATGGGTTTAAAGTACTGCCTTACTGCACCGATGACTTAGTGCTTTGCCAACGTTTAGATGAATTAGGCTGCGAGGTGCTAATGCCATGGGGCGCGCCAATTGGTACCGGTAAGGGATTATTAAATAGTTATAACTTAAAGGCGATACGGGAGCGTTTACCTAACAGCACATTAATTGTAGATGCTGGGTTAGGTTTACCATCGCATGCCTGCCAAGCCTTAGAATTAGGGTATGATGCGGTATTATTAAATTCAGCCATAGCGGGCGCGGGTTGCCCTATTACCATGGGACGTGCATTTAAAGCAGCGGTTGAAGCAGGGCGCTTTGCTTATAACGCCAAAGCAATGCCAGAAAAAGACGTTGCGGCCCCATCAACCCCCACAATGGGTATGCCATTTTGGCATCAAACGTAAAAAATTAGGAAGTAGGTCATTATGAACAATGTAGTATGGACGATTGCGGGCTCAGACTCCGGCGGTGGCGCAGGTATTCAAGCTGATATTAAAGCAATGCAAAGCTTTGGTGTGCACGGTTGTACTGCGATTACCGCACTAACAGCACAAAACAGTTTAGGTGTTGAGGCGATTAATGCCGTCTCTACTGATGTGATTGAGTCGCAGTTATTGGCACTCGAAAAAGACATGAAAGCCAAAGTAATTAAAATTGGTATGTTAGCTAACGTGCAGCAAATTCAATTGATCAGTGAGCATATTAGCCATTACAAAGCGAAGTGGCCAACCCCGCCGGTGATTGTGTACGATCCTGTGGCTATTGCCTCAAGCGGTGACTTACTAACAGAAGAAGACACTGTAAGCGCGATTAAAGAATGCCTATTACCGCTGGTGGATGTAATTACCCCTAATACCCATGAAACACAGTTATTAACAGGTGTGTATTTAATTGGCCCCGCAGCAATTAAAGAAGCAGCAAGCAAACTAATGGCATGGGGTGCCAAAGCGGTGGTTATAAAAGGTGGGCATTGGGATTACCCAAGTGGTTACTGTATTGATTACTGCTCACAAGGTAGTGAACAGTACTGGTTGGGTAATGAAAAAATTCAGGTTCCGCACAATCATGGCACTGGCTGTAGTATGGCGTCTGTTATTGCTGCATGCCTTGCAAAGGACTATCCGTTAAAAGATGCGTTTATTTTAGCTAAAGCCTATATAAACCAAGGTTTAAAGCAATCAGTTCGCTATGGCGAGGGGATAGGGCCGGTTGCACAAACGTCGTTTCCGACTGACCTAGCGCATTACCCTCAAGTGATTGAAGCGGGTAGTTGGTTGGGTGATGAACTAGATTTTGATGTACCGCTTGATTTTAATATGGCAGCTGACTTTGCTGCGTGTGAAAGCAAAGCGCTTGGCGCTTATGCGGTAGTCGATAGTGTAGAGTGGTTAGAAAAATGCTTACAAAATGGTATTAAAACAGCGCAGTTAAGAGTTAAAAATAAAAGCGAAGATGAGCTGGAACAATTAGTCGCAAGCGCGGTCGCTTTGGGTCAGCAATACAGTGCGCATGTGTTTATTAACGATTACTGGCAGCTGGCAATTAAACATGGCGCCTATGGTGTGCATTTAGGACAAGAAGACTTAGAGAGCGCAAATTTAGCGGCTATAAAAGAAGCAGGCCTGCGACTTGGGCTTTCTACCCATGGCTTTTATGAAATGCTTCGGGCGCATAATTACCGCCCAAGCTACATGGCCTTTGGCGCGATTTACCCTACCACCACCAAAGACATGGCAGGGCAAATTCAAGGGCTTGAAAAGCTAACTCGATTTGTGCCATTAATGCAAAGTTATCCTACTGTGGCTATTGGTGGAATTGATTTAAATAGGGCGCAAGAGGTTGCTAAAACTGGCGTGGGCAGTGTAGCCGTGGTACGTGCTATTACCGAGGCTGATGATTATGTAGAGGCAATCAATACCTTAAAATCGGTGATAAATGAGAATGCCTGCTAACATGCAAACGCAGCAGCTCAGCGACAAAGAAACTCTACGTTATAGCCGCCACTTATTATTAAAAGAGGTGGGGCTTGAGGGGCAGTTAACACTTAAAGCGGCAACCGTTGCTGTGGTAGGTGCAGGTGGACTAGGAAGTCCTGCGCTACTTTATTTAGCAGCTGCTGGTATCGGCACACTAATATTAATTGATGACGATACCGTTGAACTCTCTAATTTACAGCGGCAAATACTGTATAAAGTGAATCACTTAGGGCAGCAAAAAGTAAATGCAGCAGGGAAGGTGCTTGCGAGCCTTAACAATCAAATAAACATAGTGACTCACTCGCAAAAGTTGAGCGATGCTAACAGTGATGCACTATTCAGTAACGCCGATATCGTACTTGATTGCTCTGATAACTTTGCGACTCGTTACACCGTCAATCGTTTTTGCGTAAACAGCAAAACACCACTAATTTCTGCAGCAGCGCTAGCAACCCAAGGGCAATTAATGGGCTTTGACTTTAGGCAAACAGATAGCCCTTGCTATGGCTGCGTATTTCCACAAAATGATGCTAACCCTGTTGTTAATTGCGACAATGCGGGCGTTATTAGTCCCTTACTTGGTGTAATTGGCTCTATGCAGGCACAGCTAACTCTTAATATGTTGTTAGGTCATTGTGGTGGGAGTGTGTTTATAACCTTTGACGCATTAAGCTTAAAGCAACAGCATTTTAAGATGGCTAAAAATTTAGCGTGTAGAGAGTGCGCAAGTGTGAGTAAAGAACAGTTTCGCTTTTAACCTGAGCAAGCTCTTCGTCTACAAAAAAACACCGCGTTCAATACAATAAACGCGGTGCTTTTTAATTTCGATCTGACAACTGGTACTATTTATTAATCATCAATTTTTGCAAACGCAGTGCCTAAACGAGTTACCGTTTCAGGGCGTTGGTCATCAAAAATATCGGCTTTATCTGCACCCCATGCAAGCACAACTGTTGAGCCTAATTTAAAGCGGCCCATTTCTTCCCCTTTCTTAAGGGTGATCGCGTTTTCGCCTTTAGTTGGGTAGTTCCAGCTAAACACATCGCTGCCAGCTGGTGGAGTGACTGTGCCAGCCCAAATAGTTTCTATGCTAGCAACAATGGTTGCGCCTACAAGGACCATCGCAAGCGGGCCAATTTCAGTTTCAAAAATTGCTACTACACGCTCGTTACGGGCAAATAAATTCGGTACGTTTTGCGCGGTAAGTGGATTTACCGAAAATAAATCGCCCGGTACGTAAATCATTTTGCTTAACGTGCCATCAATTGGCATATGAATACGGTGGTAGTCTTTTGGCGCCAAGTAAATAGTTGCAAATTTTCCGCCTAAAAACGGTGTTGTGTCGTCTTCTGAGCCACCTAACAACGCTTGTAAGCTGTAATCATGACCTTTAGCTTGGATTAGTTGGCCGTCAACAATATCGCCAAGCTGGCTGATTGCGCCGTCAACAGGGTGAATAATAATATCGTCATCTTCAACCATTGGACGAGCACCGTCTTTTAACGGACGGGTAAAAAATTCATTAAAGGTTTTATAATGAGCAGGGTCAGAATATTTAGCCTCACTCATATTTATTTTGTATTGTTTAATGAATAATTTAATTAATGTTGTGGTTAATGCGCCCGCTTTTGCAGCTGCAAGCTTACCTACTACACGAGAAATAAAGTGCTTTGGCATAGCATATTGCATGGCGATTTTAAATTTATCTAAACTCACAGGTTTTTCCCTAATTATACGCGAGGCGCACGCGCGCCGGCACGGCCATCGGCCATGGTTTCTAAAATACGGTGATAGCTTTCAAAACGTAACTTTGAGATATCGCCATCAGCGACTGCTTGCTGAATTATACAGCCTGGATCGTTTAAGTGTTTACAGTCTCTAAAACGGCATCCACCTATAAACTCTCTAAATTCTTTAAAGCACCAAGTGACTCGTTCAACATCTAAATGCCATAAACCAAACTCACGAATACCCGGTGAATCAATTAAGTTACCGCCACTTGGTAAATGATGCAGACGCGATACTGTGGTGGTGTGCTGGCCTAGACCGCTGTTTTCAGACACTTCTTTAGTCAAAATTTCAGCATCCGGCAGCACAGTGTTTACTAAGGTAGATTTACCCACACCACTTTGGCCAACAAAAATATTGTTTTTTTCTACAAGTACTTTTTTTAATTCATTAATGCCTTCGCCGGTTATATTACTAACTAGCAGCACCTGGTAATTAAGTTTACGGTAAATATCGAGTATTTGTTGGATTTCGTTTAAACCAGTTTCATCAATTAAATCAATTTTATTAAGTACTAAAATCGGCTCAATGCCCATGTCTTCGCAGGCAATTAAATAGCGGTCGATAATGCTTTGCGTAAACTCAGGCAATACTGCTGATACCATTAAAATTTGGTCTATATTCGCGGCAATAACTTTTACACCGTCGTAAAAATCAGGGCGCGTTAACTGTGAACGACGTTCTTGAGTTGCTTCAATAACACCCGCTAAATCGCCTTCACTTACTTTTGCACGACGAAATAATACCTCATCGCCACATACTAAATTCGATACGGTACGGCGAATATTACAGCGAAGAACATCGCCATTTTGGGTTTCTACGTCGGCATGTTGCCCAAAGCGGCTAATAACAATCGCATTTTCCACTTGACCTAAATTATCTGTTTGCCACTCTTGCGCGCCGACTTTTGCCGGTTTTTTATCGGCATTCGATAAACGCTTTTGATGATTGGCCTTGATCCTACGGGATTGGCCTTTACTTAATTTTTTCTGTTTTGCCACTTGAGGCCTATAACCTGAGTTAAATGCCGAGTTTGCCAAAAAAAGCTTTAGCTCGACGGTTGATGCTAATATGATATATCGAAATGCGTTGGATCTAAAGAAAAGCACCGTTTAAGGTAATTATGACTATTAATAAATCAAATTTAATTTGGCTCGATCTGGAAATGACCGGACTTGAACCAGAGACTGACAAAATACTTGAAATTGCAACTGTTGTCACTGACGCTGATCTGAATATATTAGCCGAAGGGCCAACGATTGCCATTCATCAAAGTGATGAACTACTGGATGGCATGGATGAGTGGTGTACAACTCAGCATGGCAAATCTGGATTAACGGCTCGCTGTAAGGCAAGCACGTTTGATGAAGCTTATGCCGTGGAACAAACCCTCGCGTTTTTAAAGCAATGGGTGCCAGCGGGTGCTTCACCTATGTGTGGTAACTCGATAGGCCAAGACCGTCGCTTTATGAATAAGTATATGCGCGAGCTTGAAGACTTTTTTCATTACCGTAATTTAGATGTCAGTACCATTAAAGAACTTGCTCGTCGTTGGAAACCAGATGTGTTGGCTCAAGTGAATAAAAAAGGGTCGCATTTAGCGTTAGACGACATTAAAGATTCGATTATGGAATTAAAGGTTTACCGAGAAAAGTTTTTTAATTTATAAAAAATACTTGCAAAGCCCCCTAATTATTGTAGAATCCTGCCCCGCTCAAGACGATAACCCCCGCGGGGTTAGTGTGTTTGGGCTTAAGTTAAAGATTCAAGATGAAAGGTTAATGGAACAAGGTTCAATATTGATAGAACCTAGAGTGCGGCACTAGCTCAGTTGGTAGAGCGCGACCTTGCCAAGGTCGAGGTCACGAGTTCGAGCCTCGTGTGCCGCTCCAATTTCTCACCAAAGAAATTGGGGTAGAAATAAAGATTCAAGGTCAAAGGCGAAAAGGTTTAATTTTGGCAAAACCTAGAACCTAAAATGCGGCACTAGCTCAGTTGCCAGAATGTTGAACGCGACCCGTCGCGCACCAACGGACAAATTACTGACTATTTTGAATGCGGCACTAGCTCAGTTGGTAGAGCGCGACCTTGCCAAGGTCGAGGTCACGAGTTCGAGCCTCGTGTGCCGCTCCAATTTCTCACCAAAAGAAATTGTGGTTCAATTTAAAAAGTTAAAATTGATAGAATCTAGAATCTACATATAATGCGGTACTAGCTCAGTTGGTAGAGCGCGACCTTGCCAAGGTCGAGGTCACGAGTTCGAGCCTCGTGTACCGCTCCAATCATATTTACTTTCCAGATATTTATTTTCAAATAGCAAACAATGACCCACACATAAATCATTTATATAATTTGATCTTAAATTTGAAGTGTTCAGTGTGCGAATTATCTATGTTGTAAAACCTAAAACCTAAAACCTAAAACCTAAAACCTAAAACCTAAAACCTAAAACCTAAAACCTAAAACCTAAAACCTAAAACCTAAAACGCTTCGCCTTGCAAAGTTGCAATAATACGCCTTGAACCACCATGATCACGGTGCTCACCTAAGTATATTCCTTGCCAAGTTCCCAGCGCTAACTGACCGTGACTAATCGGGATAGTTAACTGGCAACCTAAGGTACTGGTTTTTATATGGGCAGGCATATCATCATCGCCCTCATAGTCATGGCGATAATAAGGCTGGCGCTCTGGAACAAACTGATTAAAGTGGCTTTCCATATCCATGCGTACCGTTGGATCGGCGTTTTCGTTAATAGTTAAGCTGGCAGAGGTGTGTTGAATAAATAAGTGTAATAAACCAACTTTAAGCTGACTCAGTTGTGGGAGGTGAGTAAGTATGTCGTTATCAATTAAATGAAAGCCCCGCGAGCGAGGCTTTAATGTAATTGTGGTTTGCGACCAGCTCATAGCTTATCAAAACTCACTTCTATATTTGCATTACCTGCGTCACTGGTAAACGGCATAAGAATTTTTTTGCCGTCACTTTTGTGAGTAATAGTGTGGTTTTTACCAGACACAACAATGGGTGTTGCCATGGCAAAATCATAGCCTTTTTCACCTAGTAAATTCTTAGCACCACCGGTAACCATATTAGTTATTTCACCGACCATGTCGGTTACTTCTTCATTTATGTCGTCTGGTCGTTCGCCTAACATTCGTTCCATAATAGTCAGCGCTAAACCTTCGTCGAAGGTAATTGAAAATGAACCGCGAGTTTGAGGGCCAACCATACCAATTAATCCCGATACATCACCACAGGCTATCTCATCGGTTTTAATGCGTGGCTTGCCTGGTTTTAACTGAGTTTGAGCCATAGTGCTCAATACATTCATCAAAGAAGCTAAAAAGGGATTAATGAACTCTACATTCATATTAGATGTCCTTAAATTGGTACTGATAAAGGTTATACGCAAAGTATAGCTATAGTCGCTTATCTATGCTCGGCAAGAGTCACATTTACCATGTGCTTCTATTGTTTGCCCGGAAACTACAAAGCCACTTTCGGCTGCTAAGTTATTGAGCTCATGTGAAATTACTGTTGAGTGCAGCTCTTTAACAAAACCGCAGCTATCACAAATTAATAGCTGAACAGGATGAATATGATCAAAATGATGACACAGCATAAATGCATTGGTGCTTTCAATTTTATGAATAAAACCGAGTTCGGCTAAAAAGTCTAAAGCACGATAAATCGTTGCAGGTTTAGCACCTGTTTCAGTGACTTTCAATTGCTCAAGTAAATCGTACGCCCCCACACCACCTTGGGCACTGGCCAATAAACGAAATACCTTCTCGCGAATTGGTGTGAATCGCGCACCACGGTTGTCGCACACTTGTTTTGCTTTACTTACGAGTGATTCTATATTCATCTTCTCTCATCCTTACGCTGCCGTGATATACTAACATACTGTATTGTAGTTGCAGCGTTTTATTAACCGATTTAGTGAAAAGGTACTCATTAATGCATGAACTATTAGCTATATTTATTTTCTTTTTTGCGGTTATCGATCCAATTGGCACAATCCCGGTTTTTATCGCCGTAACTCGTGGAGATGACGACAAGTTTAAGCGTAAAGTGATTTTTAAAGCCGTGGGTGTGTCTGCTTTAGTGCTGTTATTTTTTGTAGTTGCTGGCGAGCAATTACTGAATGTGATTGAGATCCCGCTCTCGGCATTTCAAATAGCGGGTGGTTTAATTTTATTAATTTTTGCACTCTCCATGACTTTTGGTGAAAGCAAGCCTGAAGCTGAAATTAAAAGTGTTAGAGACAGCACTGAAACCGCTATTTTTCCGCTCGCTATCCCATCAATAGCCAGTCCCGGTGCCATGTTAGGTGCGGTATTAATGACACGCAATGAGGAATATACTTGGGTTGAACAAATGATTACCTCATCAATGATGTTAGCTGTTTTAGTGGTGGTACTGATTTTGTTATTACTTGCTACGCATGTACATAAAATAATAGGTGATAGTGGGGCGAGTATTATTAGTCGAATTATGGGGTTAATTTTAAGCTCAGTCGCGGTGACTAATATTTTAAACGGTATTGCACAATACTTTGGCTTGCAAGTGTTTGCTTAATATTGCTGCGCATAGGGCTTTTGTGTAAAATGCAGCGCCGTTTAAGCTGTGCTTAAATTATAAATTTTTGAGGATCACATTTTGGATAAACGTACTTTAAATCGACGCTTTAGCGTGGCACCCATGCTTGATTGGACTGATCGCCACTGTCGTACGTTTCATCGTAAAATGACTAAGCACACCGTGCTCTACACTGAGATGATCACAACTGGCGCTATTTTATTTGGTCGTGGTGACTACTTGCATTTTAATCAGCACGAAGGCCCTGTGGCATTGCAATTAGGTGGATCAGACCCGCAAGCGCTAGCACAGTGTGCCAAGCTTGCTGGTGAGCGCGGTTATGATGAAATAAACCTTAATGTAGGTTGTCCGTCAGATCGTGTGCAAAATGGACGTTTTGGTGCCTGTTTAATGGCCGAGCCTAATTTAGTTGCAGAGTGTGTTGCTGCAATGAAAAGTGAAGTTAATATTCCAGTTACAGTGAAAACTCGTATTGGTATTGATGAGCAAGATTCTTATGAATTTTTATGTGCTTTGATAGAGGCTTCACATAAAGTTGGCTGTGATGACTTTATTATTCATGCGCGCAAAGCATGGCTAAAAGGATTGAGCCCGAAAGAAAATCGCGAAGTTCCTGAGCTTAACTACCCCCGAGTTTACCAGCTTAAAAAAGATTACCCTCAACTTGATTTAAGTATTAACGGTGGTGTTAAAACCATTGAGCAAAGTCTTGAGCATTTACAGTACATAGATGGGGTTATGGTGGGCCGAGAGGCTTACAGTAATCCATTTATGCTTAATGAAGTAGATGAAAAAATTTATGGTGATGCGGCTAATACTCAGTCTCGACATGATGTTGTACGCTCTATGTATGATTATATTGAAGAAGAGATGCGTTTAGGGGCTAATTTTTGGCATGTTGCACGCCACATGCTGGGTATTTTTCAGGGGCAACCCGGTGCGCGTGGCTTTAGACGCCACTTATCTGAAAATGGTCATGGTAAGCAAGCTGATTTAAGTGTTATGGATAAGGCACTAAGCTATGTACCCGAGTAATGCCAATTTAATGCAATTGGCGTAAAAGATACTCTTTATAGAAAAAGCCACCTCAGGTGTACTGTCAGTCAGTTAAGCTGACTGGCATTTTTCTTTTTAGTCGGATACTTCTTTGGCTTTGGTTTTTTCCACCTTGGGTAGCTCCTGTCTTCTCGCCTTTCTGGTAACAAGAAGAAGCTCATTTTCGTGATCAAGGTATTGTATATTTTAGGAATATTGCCTGTACTGCTCAACGATACAGTGGCATTGAACAGCTGGTAAAACTAAGTTGATTGGGTAGCACATCTCCTAATTTATCTGCCGCTGCCGTCATTCCTTGCCTGATTAAGTTATAGCACAGCAG
>Ga0209121_10000077_pt1 | contig 89015 bp, 85 predicted proteins | sample Cruoilmetagenom3_FD_187292 | JGI IMG/M metagenome (GOLD analysis project Ga0209121, IMG submission 187292) | Oil polluted marine microbial communities from Coal Oil Point, Santa Barbara, California, USA - Sample 3 (SPAdes) (version 2) | ecosystem: Environmental > Aquatic > Marine > Oil seeps ...
GCAAGCCGCCCTTGCAGGCGATGAAGGATTGGCACAAACTCAAACCGGAGCTGTTCAAAAAACAGCCATACTACCTGCCGGGATGTGACACTTAGCCAACAGTGACCTACGCAGTGCTGACCTGCGCACTGCCAGCTTGATAGGTGCGGACTTAACGAAAACGGATCTCGTGGGTGCCGACATTTCCACGATAAGCTTTGGAGGTGATTTGGGAAAATTCCAACCCTCCAATATTTCCGAAGTTAAAAACCTCACCCAGTCCCAACTCGCCTCCATGCTCGGCGACAGCGAAACCATCATCCCCGATCACCTTACCCGCCCCGCCCATTGGCCGCAGTTCGAGATGCCCGGCGCGGGCGCCCAACAGGAAACCTATTCCAGGCAACCCACCGCCGAAACACCCGAAAGCAGCGTCGCGCCGCATGTCTCCCGCGCCACAATCGCCGCTCGGCTGCAAACCGAAACTCCAGTGATCGCGCTCACCTCCGCCAGCCTACTCGAACAGATCGCCAATTTCCGCGAAACAATCCGCGCTAATAATCAGTTGGCGGTGGAACATACAGAGTTTCGCAACGACTTGCTCTCATTCCTCGACGCCCTGCATTTCGATCTCAAGTCGCTCCTGAAAACCTTACCACCGCCAAATGAGCCCCCGAACAAGGAACACATCGAACAAACCGCCAACTGGGCCGACCGCTTCATAGGCACCGCCATTCCCGAATGGCAAAAATACCTCGCCCCTGAAGCCTTGGGCAAAGCCTCTGCTCCGGCAGGCATCATCCTGACCTGCGGCGCACTTGGCGCCGCCCTCACCGGTTTCAACCCGCTCGGCTTCGGCGCGGGCAGCGTCGTCGGCAAATGGATCACCGGAGAGTTGAAAACCGGCGCCGCCGCCGACAAACTGTCCGAGCAGATGCGGCCCGAGGCTCCAGCCGACAAATAGCTTCCTTCATTGTTCTCCAAATACCCGCGCCGCAGGCTCCCGCTCCAACCACACACACCAACGCCCGGCCACTTGCGTCCCCCCCCCCCCCCCCCCCCCAGACCCAATACCACAGCTTTCCCTTGCCCAGTCCCGCGCCGCCCCATATATCCGCGCTCATGCTGGATACATCGAACCGCCCCGCCCTACCGCCTGAAATCGCCCGCCGCCGGACCTTTGCGATCATCTCGCATCCCGACGCCGGCAAGACGACGCTGACGGAAAAGTTCCTGCTATTCGGCGGCGCGATCCAGATGGCCGGGCAAGTGCGCGCCAAGGGCGAGGCGCGGCGCACCCGCTCGGACTTCATGCAGATGGAAAAGGACCGGGGCATTTCGGTGTCCGCCTCGGCCATGTCCTTCGATTTCGCCAGCAAAGGCACCAATTTCCGGTTCAACCTTGTGGACACCCCCGGCCACTCGGATTTTTCCGAAGACACCTATCGCACGCTGACGGCGGTGGACGCCGCCGTGATGGTGATCGACGGGGCCAAGGGCGTCGAATCCCAGACCCGCAAACTGTTCGAGGTGTGCCGCCTGCGCGACCTGCCCATCCTGACCTTCTGTAACAAGATGGACCGCGAATCCCGCGACACCTTCGATATCATCGACGAGATCCAGGAAAATCTGGCCATCGACGTGACCCCGGCCAGCTGGCCCATCGGCGTGGGCCGCGATTTCGTCGGCTGCTACGACATGCTGAACGACCGGCTGGAACTGATGGACCGCGCCGACCGCAACCGCATGGCCGAAACCATCGCCATCGACGGGCTGGACGATCCGAAACTGGCGCAGCATGTCCCCGCGAACCTGCTGGACCAGCTGCGCGAGGAACTGGAAATGGCGCGCGAACTGCTGCCGCCGCTTGACCCGCAGGCTGTGCTTGAAGGGCACATGACCCCGATCTGGTTCGGCTCTGCCATCAACTCTTTCGGCGTCAAGGAACTGATGCAGGGCATCGCCGACTACGGCCCCGAACCTCAGCCGCAACAGGCCAACCCGCGCGAAATCGCCCCCGAGGAACCCAAGGTGGCCGGTTTCGTGTTCAAGGTGCAGGCCAACATGGACCCGAAACACCGCGACCGCGTGGCCTTTGTCCGGCTTGCCTCGGGGCATTTCACGCGCGGGATGAAACTGACCCATGTGCGGACCAGGAAACCCATGGCGATTTCCAACCCCGTGCTGTTCCTCGCATCCGACCGCGAACTGGCTGAAGAAGCATGGGCCGGCGACATCATCGGCATCCCGAACCACGGCCAGTTGCGCATCGGTGACACCCTGACCGAGGGCGAGATGCTGCGCGCCACCGGCATCCCCTCCTTCGCGCCCGAACTGCTGCAAACCGTGCGCGCGGGCGACCCGATGAAGGCAAAGCACCTTGAAAAGGCCCTGATGCAATTCGCCGAAGAAGGCGCCGCCAAGGTGTTCAAACCCAATATCGGGTCGGGCTTTATCGTCGGCGTCGTCGGCCAGTTGCAATTCGAGGTTCTGGCCTCACGCATCGAGATGGAATACGGCCTGCCCGTGCGGTTCGAACAATCGCAATTCACCTCGGCCCGCTGGGTGAACGGCAACAAACCCGCCGTGGACAAATTCGTCGAGGCGAACAAGCAGCACATCGCCCATGACCACGACGGCGACGTGGTCTACCTGACGCGGCTGCAATGGGATATCGACCGGGTCGAACGCGACTACCCCGATGTCAAACTGACCGCGACCAAGGAAATGATGGTGTAATCAGCGCCGCGCTGGCCGGTCGCTCAGACCACCGCGCCGCGCCCGCCATCGTCGCCGGGGCCACCGGGGCCACCGGGGCCATTGTCCAGATCGGCCTCCAGCAGGTCACCGGCCCCATGCGCATCATGCCCACCGAACAGCCCCAATTCCAGCAGAACGGCGGCAAAGGTCAGCAGGAACAGCACCGCCGTCAGAACCGAGGTCGAGCGGAAGAACGGCACCGACATCGGAGAGTTCGGGTCGAAACTGTGCAGGAAAAGCACCCCAAGCGTGGTGGTCAGCCCGGTCATGGCACCGTATAGCGCCAGATCCTCGACCAGTCCGCGCCCCGCAAGGCCGCAGACACAGACCGCTGCAAGGATCAGCCCATAGGCCGTGCCCGGTGCCATCATGTCGCCCGGGCGCGCCGCCACGCCGATCAAGGCGTCCAACCCGCCGGGCTGGCCAAAAGCATTCAACAAAAGGTTGGCCCCCGCAATGGCAATCACCGCAAGCGCGCCCGCGGTGGCCAGCGCCCTGCTGGCCGTGAAATCGCTGCACACCGACCCGATGCACGCGGCCAGAAACATGAAGGACACGACCGTGGACGGCATGATCGCTGGGAAATGCGCGGCAAGGCGCACAAGGGCGTCCATGCCCAAACCATACCCCAGCAACACGACAAAGGCGGCCACAACCGACACCGCCGTAGCGACAAAACCAGAGGCCCGAGAGGCCCCTTTCCTGTTCCAGATCAAGGCCACAGCGCGCCCGCCAAAATTGCGGACACCCGGCCCGACCCGATCAATAAGACATGTGAATTACATATTTGACAAGCCTTGTGCATCCCTGCCCTGCAAAGCGGCGCAGACACGCCCGATGCACATGAAAAGCGCGCGGGGCAGCCAGCCCCGCGCGCAATGCGGCACGGTTTTCCCGCGCACAGTCCCGCGACGATCAGGCTACCGTCAAATCCATGGTGATCTTGCAATCCAGTACCTTGCTGACCGGACAGCCGGTCTCGGCCTCCTTGGCGCAAGCCTCGATCTCGTCCTGCGGGCCGTCGGCCTGAACCGTGACCACCAGGTGTGCCGCCTCTATACTCGGGCCGTCCTCCATCGACAGGGAAATCACCGATTTCGTCTCGATCTTGTCCGGCACGATGCCCTTGGACCCCAGGATATTGCTGAAAGCCATGGAAAAACAGGCCGCATGGGCCGCGCCGATCAACTCTTCGGGGTTGGTGCCGGCCTGATCCTCGAACCTGGTGTTGAACCCGTAGGGCTGGCCCGCCAATGCGCCGCTTTCGGTGCTGATCCGGCCCGTGCCGTCCTTCAGCCCGCCGCGCCATTCCGCCGATCCGTGTTTCTTGATCATATCAGTCCCGTCCTTTGCGTTTCACTCCCCTTCTAACGCGCTGGACCCGCCGTTGTTCCCATCCCGCTTCACTGTTCTTCAAATACTTTCGCGCAAGGCCACGCCACTTGCGCGGCGGCGTTGGCCAAGGCACAACCTTCGGCATGACTGACAAGCCCCCCCGCCCCGCGCCGATCACGCGCCCCGGCCCCGCCGATCCGGCGGTGCTGAACTGGGGTACCGTGACCCTGCTGCGCGGGCCGCTGTCGCGGATCGCGGGGTTTGCCGCCTGGCACCTGTCACTGGGCGCGGCGCGGGTCACGCTTTACCTTGACGATCCCGACCCGGCGCAGATCGCCTATCTTGACCACCCGCGCGTCACGCTGATCCCGTGCACGCCGCAATTCTGGGCCGGGCTGGACCGCCCCCGCCCCGATGCGCATCAACGCAGACAAGCCCTTGTCGCCACCGACGCCTATCGCGACAGCGCCGGGCTGAACTGGCTGGCGCATATCGACATGGATGAATTCCTGCTGCCCGAAACAAGCGTCGCCGAAACCCTCGCCGCCGCCCCGCCCGACCTTGGCGCATTGGTGATGAACCCGGCCGAGCAACTGGCCGGCCCGCCGCCCGAACGGTTCAAACTGGCCCCGCGCCATGTCGGCAAGACCAAATCCCTGCTGCCGCGGCTGTACCCCACCTTCGGCCAATACTTGCGCGGCGGGTTCATTTCCCACCTCGAAGGCAAACTCTTTGCCCGCACCGGCATCGAACGGTTCCGCCTTGGCATCCACGGGGCCAGCTATCGCGGCCACCCGATCGAAAACCGCACCCGCACCACCGGCATCTGGCTGGGCCACGCGCATGCGCCCGATTGGGACACATTCCAACGCCACATGGGCTATCGCCTGACCAAGGGCAGCTACCGCAACCCGCAGGCGGGCGGCCTGCCGTTTTCGCAACTGCTGGACATGCTGGCGCAAGAAGGCGCATTGCGCGCCTTTTATGACGAGGTATGCAGCGCCACGCCCCACCTTGTCGCCGCTTTGCAGGCCGAGGGGATGCTGATCACCCGCCCGCTGGACCTGCCCGCCAAGATCGCCGACAGTTTCGGCCCTCTGCCGAAGGACGCGCAATGACCAACTGGGGCATCGTTTCAACCATCAAGGCACCGCTGAACCAGATCGCGGGCTTTGCCGCGCATCACCTGGACCTGGGCGCGCACCGCATCTTCATCTACCTTGATGATGGCGACGAGGCGATGCGCACCGCGCTGAACGCCCACCCGAAACTGCGCGTCACCCTGTGCGATGCCGCCTATTGGAACAAACGAAAACGCGCCCGCCCCGACAAGCACCAGCCGCGCCAGACCGCGAACGCCGCCCATGCCTATCGCCGCGCGGGCGATGTGGACTGGCTGGCGCATATCGACGTGGATGAATTCCTGCTGCCAGCCACCCCCGCGGAACCGGATTTCGCCGCGCAACTGGCCACCCTTCCGCAAGATGCCACCTGTGCCCGCCTCCGCCCGGTCGAGGCATTGGCCAATCCCGACGGCACCGCCCCGCAATATTTCAAGGCATGCGCCATCAACCGTGCGCAGCGCCTGAAACAGACCGCGCAAGTCTACCCCGGCTGGGGCGCGGCGATGAACGGCGGATTCCTCAGCCATGTGCAGGGCAAGATGGTTTACCGCACCGGGCTGGACGGGCTACAGGCCCGCATCCACAATATCTTTGTCGATGGCGCGGAAAACCCCGGCCAACAGGAATTGCCCGACATGACCCTGCTGCACTATCACGCCGCCAATTTCGACGGTTTTTACAAACACTTCGCCTATCGCCACGCGCAGGGCTCCTATCGGGCCGAATTGAAACCCAACCGCCCCGAGGCCGAAGGCGGCCTGTCCGCCCACCAGCTTTTTGCCCAGATCATGGCGGAAGGCGGCAAACCCCTGCTGCAACAGTTCTTCACCGAGGTCTGCACCGCCACCCCCGCGCTGACGGCGGTGCTGGACAGGCACGGGCTGCTGCGCCATCACCACATCCACCCCGCCTCCGCCGCAAAACGCCACTTCCCGCATATCTGACGCGGCTCTTTCATTGTTCTCCAAATACCTTGAATCCCATGCCAGATTGACCCGCCCCCGTCGATCGGGTAAACGGCGCGGAAGGGTTCGGCGCTTAACGCGCGCCTTGGTCATCCGGACCTGCCCGTCCCCAGCTGCTACGGGCCAAAGTTGTGTCCGTAAATCACGGATACACATGACAAAATTTTCTGATCTGAACCTCGACCCCAAGGTGCTGAAAGCCATCGACGAAGCGGGCTATGAAACCCCCACACCGATCCAGGCTGGCGCCATCCCCCCTGCCCTGCAAGGCCGCGATGTTCTGGGTATCGCCCAGACCGGCACCGGCAAGACCGCCAGCTTCGTGCTGCCGATGATCACCATGCTGGCCAAGGGCCGCGCCCGCGCACGGATGCCGCGCAGCCTTGTGCTGGCGCCCACGCGCGAACTGGCCGCCCAGGTTGCCGAAAACTTCGACACTTACACCAAGCACCTGAAACTGACCAAGGCCCTGCTGATCGGCGGCGTGTCCTTCAAGGAACAGGAACAGCTGATCGACCGCGGCGTTGACGTGCTGATCGCCACCCCCGGCCGCCTTCTGGACCATTTCGAACGTGGCAAGCTGCTGCTGACCGGCGTGCAAATCATGGTCGTGGACGAGGCTGACCGGATGCTCGACATGGGGTTCATCCCCGATATTGAACGCATCTTCTCGCTCACGCCCTTCACCCGCCAGACGCTGTTCTTCTCGGCCACCATGGCCCCGGAAATCGAACGCATCACCAACACCTTCCTGTCGAACCCCGAAAAGATCGAGGTCGCCCGCCAGGCCACCGCGTCTGAACGGATCGAACAGCATGTGGTCATGTTCAAAGGCTCGCGCCGTGACCGCACCGCATCGGAAAAGCGCAAACTGCTGCGCGCCCTGATCGACGCAGAGGGCGACAGCCTGACCAACGCCATCATCTTCTGCAACCGCAAGACGGATGTGGATATCGTGTCGAAATCGCTGAAAAAATACGGCTATGACGCGGCCCCGATCCATGGCGATCTGGAACAAAGCCAGCGGAATGCCACGCTCGAAGGCTTCCGTGAAGGGCGCCTGAAAATCCTCGTCGCCTCCGACGTGGCTGCGCGCGGGCTGGATGTGCCCTCCGTCACCCATGTGTTCAACTTCGATGTGCCGTCCCACGCCGAAGACTACGTTCACCGCATCGGCCGCACCGGCCGCGCGGGCCGTGATGGCAAGGCCATCATGATTTGCGAGCCGCGCGACGAAAAGAACTTCGCCGATGTCGAAAAGCTGATCGAAAAGCCGATCCCGCGCCTCGACAATCCGTTCGGCAACCCGGCCCCCGCGACCGAGGAAACCGCCGGGGAAGAAGCGCCCAAGAAAACCACGCGGTCGCGGTCGCGCTCGCGCTCCAAAACCCCGCGCGAAGACGACACGGTGAAGGCAGAGGCCAAGACCGAAGCGCCGACCGGGGCAGAGGCAGTGGAGGCCACCGAACAGGCCCCCGCCCCCGCCAAATTCACCCGTTCGCGCTCGCGCTCTTCGTCGAAAAAGACCGACACGCCGAAGACCGAAGAGAAGGTCGAAACCAAGGCAGAGCCAAAACAAGAGCCGGAAAAAGAGCAACGCGCCGAGCGTTCCTCTGACCGCTCCTCTGATCGCAGTTCCGGCTCCAGCCGCTCCCGCACCTCGTCGCGCGCCCGCGACGAACAACAGGGCCTTGGCGACCACCTGCCCTCCTTCATCGCCCTCAGCTTCGAAGAGCGCCGGAACAAATAAGCGCGACCAGCCGCACAAAAAGAAACCGCCCCGGCCAAACCGCGGGCGGTTTTTTTCATGCCTCGCGCGCTGTCTTCGCGCGAGCCTATCGCCCCACCGCCATGGCCACCCGTGCGCGGATCAACCGCCAGAACAGGCGCAGCGGAATCCGGCGATAGCTGGGCGGCTTCGATCCAAGCGGCGCGTCCGATCTGCCGCACCGGATATTGGTCAGCATCTCGACCTTGGGTAAATCGCCCGTCTGGAACCCGCCGCGATAGACCGACACCCAATGTCCGGGCCTGAACTTCAAATACAGCAGGTCGCAACAAAGCGCCGCGTCGGCGCCTTATCGTTCAGCTTCAGCCCTTTCAACAAATCCGCGCCGCGAATGCTGTCGAACCGGTCGTCACGATAGGTCAGGTATGATGCCCCGCCATCGTCCTGCAACACAGGGCGGGCACCGGGCAGCGCCTCGATCATGCGCCCCCCTGCCTGACAATCGTCGCAGTAACAAACGGCGGTCAGGATCGGCGCGCCGCGTGCCGCGAGCTGAACCCTGCCCGCAGGAAAAGGTCGTATGCCTGACGGTTTCCATTGCGCCCCGTTCCATCGGCCATCTACGGCGGATGATCTGCCCACAGTCAGGCCCAGCCTTGACGCAACGCCGGCGCAAGTCAAGCGGGCGGCAAAGCGCCAAACTCGCGAAATAGCCCCACCGGACGGCGAAAGGGGCGCTTCATACGAAACGCCCCCTTGGAAACCACGATTCATACGATTCGCGGTCGGTTTATACAGACGCCTTACGCCGACAAACGGCTGATGATGATGCTGACCTCGGGCCTCTTGCCGATCTCGTTCTGGCTGGACTGCCGCGTGATCCTTTTCAGCTCGCGTTCCAGCTTTACATCGTCCGCGATGGTCTTGGCATTCGCGCGACGCAGGAACTGGTCAAGGTCTTCTTCCAGCACGTCCACCAGCGGCGCGTTGTTGCGCCCGGTTTTCGGCAGGCCCTTGATTTCGCACCACGGCTCGCCCAGCACTTCGCCCTCTTCATCGATGATGACGGTGACGATCACCAGCCCGTTCAACGCCATGCGGATGCGGTCGCGCACGATACCGTCCAACGCGCCGATCTGCACCGACCCGTCCAGATAGGTGCGGCCCGTTTCAACATATCCGGCCACCTGCGGCGCGTTGCCGGACAGGTTGACCATCATGCCGTTGACCGCAACAATCGACTGGAAGCCATTGTTTTCACTGATCTTTGCGTGTTCACGCAGATGGCGGTGTTCGCCGTGCATCGGGATCACAATCTGCGGTTTCACAGTCTGGTGCATGGTTTCCAGATCGGGGCGGTTGGCGTGGCCTGACACATGGTAAAGCCCGCCCGCATCGTCCACCACGTCCACGCCAATTTCGCTGAACTGGTTGATGATCTTGATCACGCCCTTCTCGTTGCCGGGAATGGTTTTCGACGAGAACAGGAAGGTGTCGCCCTCTTTCAGAACCATGCCCAGGTATTTGCCATTGGCCAACTGGGCCGAGGCCGCGCGCCGTTCGCCTTGGCTGCCTGTGACCAGCAGCATCAGGTTTTCGCGCGGAATGCCGCTGGCATCTTCGGGGCTGACCACCTTGGGAAAGCTTTTCAACACGCCGGTTTCAATGGCAGCTTCGGTCATGCGGCGCATGGCGCGGCCCATCAGGCAGATCGACCGGCCCGCGCGTTCCCCCGCCTCGGCCAGGGTTTTCAGACGCGCCACGTTGGACGCGAATGTGGTCGCAACGACCATCCCCTTGGCGTCCTTGATCAGCGCCTCGATATTGCCGGACAAGGTGGATTCCGACCGGCCTGCTACGGGGCTGAAAACATTGGTGGAATCGCAAATCAGCGCCTTGACGCCGCCCTTGGACGCCTCGCGCCACAGGTCGGGGTCCCATGCCTCTCCGACGATGGGGCTTTCGTCCAGTTTGAAATCGCCAGTGTGGATCACCTTTTCCCCGCCCGCTTCGATCACCAGCGCGGAACTTTCGGGAATCGAATGCGAAATCGGCAGAAATGACACGTCGAACGGGCCGGCCTTGACCACCTCGGGGAACGTGCCAACGACGCGCACGGTGCTTTCACTCAGCCCGTATTCGGCCAGTTTGTGCCGCGCGATATTCGCGGTAAAGGCCCGCGCATAGATCGGCGCGCCCAGCCGTTCAAAGGTATGCCCGACCGCGCCGACGTGATCCTCGTGCGCGTGGGTGATGAAAATCGCCTCGATCCGGTTCTTGCGCTCTTCGAGCCAGCCGATATCGGCGAAAATGATATCGACGCCGGGGGTGGTGTCCATGTCGGGGAACGTCACGCCCATATCGACGACGATCAGCCGTTCGTTATCTTCGGGGCCGTATCCGTAGACATAGCAATTCATGCCAATCTCCCCCGCGCCACCGAGGGGGAGGTAGATCATCCGTTCGCTGCTCATATGTTGCCCATGTCCTTGTTATGGTTGTAAATGACCGTCAGGCCATGAATGGTTAGGAATTCGTCAAATTCATCATACAGCGTTTCGCCCTGCCCAAACAGGGGGGCCAGACCGCCGGTGGAAATGATCTTCATCGGGCGCGCATATTCGGCCCGGATATTTTCGCAGATGCCGCGCACCAGTCCGACATAGCCCCAGAAAACGCCCGATTGCATACAGGCCACGGTGTTGGTGCCAATGACCTTTTGCGGTTTGGTCACATCGACATGCGGCAGGGCGGCGGCGGCTTCGTGCAGGGCTTGCAGCGACAGGTTGACGCCAGGCGCGATCACCCCGCCGACATAGGCGCCATCTTCTGCCACCACGTCGAATGTTGTGGCGGTGCCGAAATCCACCACGATCAGGTCGCCGCCGTAGCGGTCGAACGCGCCAGCGGTATTGACCAACCGGTCCGGCCCGACGGTCGTGCCCTCGTCCACGCGCGGCTGCGTGGGCAACAGACAATCGGGTTTGCCCACCACCAGCGGGCGGCAATTGAAATAGCGGTCAGACAGGACACGCAGATTGAACACCACCCGCGGCACCGTAGTTGAAATGATTACCGAGGTGATATCCATGTCGATCTTGTGATGCGCCAGCAGGGTGGACAGCCAGACATAGTATTGGTCCGCCGTGCGCTGATGTTCGGTCGAGGTGCGCAGGGTGCATAGAATCCGCGCCCCGTCCAGAACCGAGAAAACCGTGTTGGTGTTACCGCAATCAATGGCCAGAAGCATGCCCTGCCCCCCTCAGAAGAACACGTCGCCCGCCGCGATCATGCGCGGGCCGTTGGCCGTTGTTAAGACAAGTTGCCCCTGTTCGTCCACCGTTTGAAATGTGCCTGTGATTTCCTCGTTCGGCAGGCGGGCGGTTATGACCTCGCCCAGACGTGCCGCGCGGGCCAGCCATGCGGTGCGGATCGGGGCAAAGCCGAATTGCCGCATCTGCGCCTCGTATTTGGCAAAAGCGGCGGCCAGCAGCTCCAGGAATTCCTCGGGGGTGATGCGGGCCCCGGTTTCGGCCATCAGGGACACGGGGCGCAGGGCGCGCTGTTCGACCTGCGCGGGCGCGGGAGCTTCGGCCAGGTTGACGCCGATGCCGATGGACAGCCCGCCCTTGCCAATCGTTTCCAGCAAGATGCCCGCGACCTTGCCGCCGTTCAGCAGCACGTCATTGGGCCATTTAAGCGCAAAGCCCGCGGGCCGCCCCGTGGCCGCGACAAAAGCGTCATACAGCGCGAGAGAGGCCGTGAAGCTGCGCAGCCCGCCATCCATCGGGGCGATGTCGCGCAGCATCAGCGTGGCCGCGAAATTACCCTGCGGGTTAGACCATGCGCGCCCGCGCCGCCCCCGTGCGGCGGTCTGGTGACGGGCCAGAATCCATTCAGGTCCGGTCAGGGTGGGGAAACGGCGCGAAGCCTCGTTCAGGGTGCTGTCCACCTCGGCCAAGACGGTGCGGCCGTAGCCCGCGGGCCAAGTCATGGCAGATCTCCGGACATGACAAAGGGGCGGCAGGTTGCCCCACCGCCCCTGTTTTCAGTCAGCTTGCGATCAGTTGACAAGAGTAGCCGCCGCTGCCGCTGCCGCGCTTTCGACGCCCAGCAGGTTCAGACCCGGCAACCATGCCAGACCGATAATCGCAGCCGAAACCATCAGCGCGCCCCAAAGAACCGGCGAGCGGCCCTTGTCCAAGGCTTCGCCTTCCTCGCCGAAGTACATGTAGAAGACGATGCGCAGGTAGTAGAACGCACCGATCACAGATGCGATCACACCGGCAATCGCCAGCCATGCCAGCCCCGCCTCGTAGGCGGCGCGCAGCACGTAAAGTTTGCCAAAGAAGCCTACCAGCGGCGGAACGCCCGCAAGACTGAACAGCAGAACCAGCATCGCCAATGCCTTGCCCGGCTCTGCCCGCGCGTAAAGGTTCAGCGATTTGATATCGGTCACCGGCTGGCCGTCTTTTTCCATCGACATGATGAAGGCAAAGGTGCCGATGTTCATGGTGATATAGATCGCCATATAGATCAGAACTGCCTGCACGCCAAATACGGTGCCAGCTGCCAGCCCCATCAGCGCATAGCCCATATGCGCGATCGAGGAATAGGCCATCAGCCGTTTGATATTGGTCTGGCCGATGGCGGCGATCGAGCCGAGGAACATCGACAGGACCGACAGCAGCGCGATCACCTGGATCCAATCCGCGGTCACGCCGCCGAACGCGTCATGCAGCACGCGGGCAAACAGGCCCATGGCCGCCATTTTCGGCGCGGTAGCAAAAAATGCGGTGATCGGGGTCGGCGCGCCCTCGTACACGTCCGGCGTCCACATATGGAACGGCACGGCGGAAACCTTGAACGCAAGGCCCGAGATCACAAAGACCAGCCCGAACAGCAGCCCAAGCGAAGCGCGGCCTTCGCCCGCCGCCTCGATGATGCCGGAAAACGCGGTAGTGCCGGCAAAGCCGTAAACCAGCGATGCGCCATACAGCAGCAGACCCGAGGACAGTGCGCCAAGCACGAAATATTTCACGCCCGCTTCGGTCGATTTCGCGCTGTCACGGCGCAGAGAGGCGACCACGTAAAGCGCGAGCGATTGCAGTTCCAGCCCCATGTACAGCGCCATCAGGTCGCCTGCGGACACCATCATCATCATGCCGACGGTCGCAAGCGACACCAGCATGGGATATTCAAACCGCAGGAAGCCGCGCCGCGCCATGTAATCCTGGCTCATCACCAGGATGGCGGCGGCAGACAGAAGGATGGTCACCTTGGCGAAACGGGCGAACCCGTCGTCGTTGAACATGCCGTCGAATGCAGTGCGGTTCCCCGCGCCCGCGGTGGCAATCCACAGCGCCAACACTGCCATCGCGGCAGCGGTGGCATAGGTCAAAAGGCCCGCCAGCTTGTCCTTGCCGGTGTAGACCGCCAGCAGCAGCCCCCCCATGGCATAAAGCGACAGCAGGATTTCCGGCAGGATGATTTTCAGATCAGCCGAGATCATTTCTAAGGCTCCCGTCTTAATGCGATGCGGCGGCTTTGACGGCGCTGGGTGCGTCGGCAAGGGCCAGGTCATAGTTATGGATCAGCGCCTCGACCGAGGGGCCGATGATATCGGTCACAAGGCTGGGGTAGACCCCCAGCAGCAGGGTCATGGCCACAAGCGGCGCAAAGATCGCCTTTTCGCGCGCGGTCATGTCGGTGATCGCCTTAAGGCTTTCCTTGATCAGGTCACCGAACACGACGCGGCGATACAGCCACAGCGAATAGGCGGCCGACAGGATCACACCCGAGGTGGCCACGGCGGCAACCCAGGTGTTGACCTGGAAAATGCCCATCAGGGTCAGGAATTCCCCGACAAAGCCCGAGGTGCCCGGCAGGCCGACATTGGCCATGGTGAAGAACATGAAGATCAGCGCATAGGCCGGCATCCGCACGGCCAGACCGCCATAGGCGTCAATGTCGCGGGTGTGCATCCGGTCATAGATCACACCGACACACAGGAACAGCGCGCCCGAGATGAAGCCATGACTGATCATTTGGAAAATCGCACCGTCGATCCCCTGCTGGTTCGCTGCAAAGATGCCCATGGTCACGTAACCCATGTGCGCCACCGACGAATAGGCGATCAGCTTTTTCATGTCTTCCTGCACCAGCGCCACCAGCGAGGTATAAACGATGGCAATCGCCGACATCCACAGCACCAGCGGGGTCATGACCTCGAACCCGACGGGGAACATGGGCATGCTGAACCGCAAGAAGCCGTAGCCGCCCATTTTCAGCAGGATCGCGGCCAGCACGACCGAACCAGCGGTCGGGGCCTGAACGTGCGCATCGGGCAACCAAGTATGCACCGGCCACATCGGCATTTTCACCGCGAAGCTGGCGAAGAAGGCCAGGAACATGATCGTCTGCATCCCGCCGACAATCTGGATACCCAGCACGCTGAAGTTTTCCGAGGCGAACTCGTGGCTCATCAGCTTGACGATATCCGTGGTGCCCGCGTCCGAGAACATGGCGACCACGGCAACCAGCATCAGAACCGAGCCGAGGAAGGTGTAAAGGAAGAACTTGAACGAGGCATAGATGCGGTTCTTGCCGCCCCAGATGCCGATGATCAGGAACATCGGGATCAGGCCTGCCTCGAAGAACAGGTAGAACAACACCAGGTCCAGAGCCATGAACACGCCCAGCATCAGCGTTTCCAGCAGCAGGAATGCGATCATGTATTCCTTGACGCGGGTGCTGACGCCCCAAGACGCCCAGATCACCAGCGGCATCATGAAAGTGGTCAGCATCACGAACAGGACCGAAATCCCGTCGACGCCCATTTTATAGGACATGCCAAGCAGCCATTCACGGTTTTCGACCATCTGGAAGCCAGTATCGGCCGGGTCGAACTGCGCCAGGATGAACAGCGAAATCAGAAAGGTCGCCGTGGTCGCGATCAGCGCCAGCCACTTGGCGTTGCGCTGTGCGGGGGCATCCTCGCCCCGCAGGAACACGGCCAGGATGGCGGCGGCCAGTGCGGGGATGAAGGTGACGATGGAAAGAAGGTTGTCCATTAATGCGCCCCTCCGCTGAGCGCCATCCAGGTAATCAGGACCACGACCCCGATCACCATCGCAAAGGCATAGGTAAAGATGTAGCCGGACTGGGCACGGCCCGCGAGCCGGGTGAAGAAGGGCACGATGCCCATGGCCACGCCGTTGATTGACCCATCGATCACGTCGCCGTCACCGCGCTTCCACAAGAAGCGGCCAATGGCCTTGGCAGGGCGCACGAAAATCGCGTCGTAGATCTCGTCAAAATACCACTTGTTCAGCAGGAACAGATACAGCGGGCGCTGCACCTCGGCCCAGCGTTTCGGCATGGCGGGGTTCACGATGTAGAACCAGTAAGCCACGACCAGGCCAATCAGCATCGCGAAGAATGGGGAAAGTTTCACCCATTTCGGCGCGTGGTGCGCATCGTCCAGCACGGTGTTGTCCGGCGCCATGTAGATCGCGCCCTGCGGTGCGGTGCCTGCCATGACGGCATGGCCTGCATCTGCGCCATGCCCATCGGAAGCCGGTGCCGCATGTTCAGTCGTCGTCGCAGCGTGGTCAGTGGCCGCGCCATGGCCCGCATCTTCGCCAGCCGCACCATGGCCCGCATCGGCCGCAGCCTCGTGATGGGCCATTCCAAAGTAGTTGGCCACCTTGGTGTGATCGCCAAAGAACGGACCATAGAACACCATCCCCGAGAAGATCGCGCCAACCGCCAGAACACCCAAGGGGATGGTCATGACAGCGGGGCTTTCATGGGCATGTTCATGCGCGTGCTTGTCGCCACGCGCCTCGCCCCAGAAGGTCAGGAACATCAGGCGCCACGAATAGAAGGAGGTGAACATCGCCGCGATAACCAGCATCCAGAAGGCATAGCCCCCTTGCGTGCCCGCCCATGCGCTTTCAATGATCGCGTCCTTGGACAGGAAGCCGGCGAAACCGATGGTGGTCAGCGGGATGCCGACGCCAGTGATGGCCAGCGTGCCGATCAGCATGGCGTAAAAGGTCAGCGGGATTTTCTTGCGCAGGTTGCCATAGTTGCGCATGTCCTGCTCGTGATGCATCGCGTGGATGACCGACCCAGCGCCAAGGAACAGCATCGCCTTGAAGAAGGCATGGGTCAGCAGGTGGAACATGGCGACCGAATAGACGCCCACGCCCGCCGCAACGAACATATAACCCAGCTGCGACATGGTCGAATAGGCGATCACGCGCTTGATGTCGTTCTGCACCAACCCGATGGTCGCGGCAACGAATGCCGTGGTCGCGCCAAGGAAGGTGATGAAGGCCGTCGCCTCGGGGGCGACTTCCATCAGCGGCGACATGCGGCAGACAAGGAAAACACCCGCGGTCACCATGGTCGCGGCGTGGATCAGGGCCGACACAGGTGTCGGGCCTTCCATCGCGTCGGGCAGCCAGGTGTGCAGGAACAATTGCGCCGATTTACCCATCGCACCGATGAACAGCAGGAAGGCCAGCAGGTTGGCGGCGTTCCATTCCGTCCACAGGAAATGCAGCTGCGTTTCCGCCAGCGCGGGCGCGGCGGCGAACACGTCGTCGAACTTGATGCTGTCGGTCAGGTAGAACAGGCCAAAGATGCCAAGCGCGAAACCGAAGTCACCCACACGGTTGACCACGAAGGCCTTGATGGCCGCCGCATTGGCCGACGGTTTCTTGTAGTAGAACCCGATCAGGAGATACGAGGCAACGCCCACGCCTTCCCAGCCAAAGAACATCTGCACAAGGTTGTCGGCGGTCACCAGCGCCAGCATGGCGAAGGTGAAGAAGGACAGGTAGGCAAAGAAGCGCGCCTTGTAATGCTCGCCCTCGCCCCAGTTGTCGTCATGGGCCATGTAGCCAAAGCTGTAAAGGTGGACCAGCGACGACACGCTCGTCACCACGATCAGCATGATCGCGGTCAGGCGGTCCATGCGGATCGACCAGGAGGTATCCAGCAGGCCCGACTGGATGAAATCCAGGATGTGGATGTGCTGCGTCTGGTTGGCATCCAGCGTCAGCAACACGATCCAGGACAGGGCGCAGGCCAGGAACAACAGGCCGGTTGTGACCCATTGCGCGGCCTTCTCGCCGATGATGCGCCAGCCGAAGCCTGCGATCAATGCCCCGATGAGGGGCGCGAAGAGGATGATTTTTTCCATGATCTCTTAGCCCTTCATCACGTTGACGTCTTCCACGGAGATGGTGCCGCGGTTGCGGAAGAAACAGACCAGGATGGCCAGACCGATCGCCGCCTCTGCCGCGGCGACCGTCAGCACGAACAGGGTGAACACCTGCCCCACCAGATCGCCAAGGAAGCTGGAGAAGGCGACAAGGTTGATATTCACCGCCAGCAGCATCAATTCGATGCTCATCAGCAGGATGATGACGTTCTTCCGGTTCAGGAAAAGGCCAAAGATGCCGATGACGAACAGTGCCGCCGCCACGCTCAGATAGTGTTCAAGTCCAATCATCATTCTGTCCCGTTTTCGGTTCATATTCCCGCAGCCCCTTGGGGCGGCGGACCGATGCTTTTGTCAGGCGCGACTTACAGCCCCTGCCCCGGTTTCACGTCTTTCAGTTCCATGGCCTTGGCCGGATCGCGCCACATCTGTTCCAGCACGTTCTGGCGTTTGACATTGGTGCGATGGCGCAGGGTCAGCACGATGGCACCGATCATGGCCACCAGCAGGATCAGACCCGACAGCTGGAACAGCAGGAAATACTTGTCATACAGCAGCATCCCCAGTGCGGCGGTGTTGCTGACCCCCTCGGGCGCAACCGCGGCGCGGGCGGCCTCGGCCCCCTCGGAGGCTTGCCAGCTGCCCAGGGCCAGCCCCAGTTCCATCAGGATCACGACACCGATCAGCAGCGCCAGCGGCATGTATTTCGCCATCTCTGCCTTCAGTTCGGCGAAATCCACGTCCAGCATCATCACCACGAACAGGAACAACACCGCGACCGCGCCCACGTAGACGATGATCAACAGCATCGCCACGAATTCAGCCCCCAACAGCACGAACAAGCCGGCCGAGGAAAGAAAGGCAAGGATCAGCCACAAAACTGAATGCACCGGGTTGCGGCTGATGACGGTGAACAGGCCACCCACCACGGTGCATATTGCGAACAGGTAGAATGCCAAAGCTGCAATCGTCATGTGTCCTTGTCCTCTTGATCTTTCAGAACCTCTTGCGCGAATTCCATCGCGCGGGTCATGGCGGGGATGCCGGCGAACATCGACATCTGTGCGATGGTCTCGGCGATTTCATCTTTCGTCGCGCCCGCTTCCAACGCGTGGCGCACGGTAAGCCGGAATTGCGAGTCGTTCTGCGCGCCCTGCATGGTCAGCCCGGCCAGCGTCAGCAACAGCCGGGTCTTGGCGTCCAGCCCGTCCTTGCTGATCCCCTTGCCGAAGGCCATTTCCATGACTTCCTTGGGCATGGTCGGCCACAGCGCCTCGAACCCCTTGGGGGAGAAGGACTCAAGCGCCGGATTCATGGATTTCGCCATCGCCTGCGCCTGTTCCATCATCAGTTCAAAGGGGTTTTTTCCGTCGTTCATTGCGCCTGTGCCTCCTCGGCCTCAAAAACATCCATGGCGGTGCTCATCGCGTTGAACATTGCCGGGAAGCCGCCATAAATCGCCATATGGAAGATCACCTCGGCGATCTCCTCGCGGCTGGCCCCGGCCTGCCGGGCGCTGGCGACGATGATCTTCAGCTGCGGCGCGGTTTGACCACCCTGCACTGCAAGCGCAGCCACGGTCGCAAGAAGACGCGTCTTCAGGTCCAGTGCGCCTTCGCGGGCATAGAAATGCCCCCACGGCACGTTGACCACGGTCTCCGAAAGACCAGGCACCAAGGTGTCATACCGCTTTGCCAGTGCCTCTTCGAGCCCAGGCGCCAGTTCGTCGGCAATGGCCTTTCCGGCAACATATGTATCCGCCGGTTTCATCTGTAGGGCGCGTCCATTTCCAGGTTGCGAGCAATTTCTGATTCCCAGCGATCGCCGTTCGAAAGCAGTTTTTCCTTGTCGTAGAACAGCTCTTCGCGGGTCTCGGTCGAAAACTCGAAATTCGGCCCCTCAACGATGGCATCCACCGGGCAGGCTTCCTGACAGAACCCGCAGTAGATGCATTTCGTCATGTCGATGTCATAGCGCGTGGTCCGGCGCGAGCCGTCCTCGCGCGGTTCGGCATCGATGGTGATGGCCTGCGCCGGGCAGATCGCCTCGCACAGTTTGCATGCGATGCAGCGTTCTTCGCCGTTGGGATAGCGGCGCAGCGCATGTTCGCCGCGGAAACGGGGCGACAGCGGCCCCTTTTCATGCGGGTAGTTCAGCGTCGCCTTGGGCGCGAAGAAGTATTTGAACCCCAGCGCGAAGCCCTTGATGAAATCCTTGAGGAAAAAGTAGCCGACCGCCCGGCCATAGTCGATATTTGCCATGGATCAGACTCCCATCCAGCGGGCCCAGAAGCCGCCAAGAATTTCGAATTTCGCAAGGAAGGCCACCAGAACCACCCAGACCAGCGACATGGGCAGGAAAACTTTCCAACCGATGCGCATCAGCTGGTCGTAGCGATAGCGGGGGGTGATCGCCTTGACCATCGAGAAGATGAAGAAGACGAACAGCATCTTGCCCACCATCCACAGGATGCCATCGGGCAGGCCCGGAATGGGCGACAGCCAGCCGCCGAAGAACAGCAAGGACACCAGCGCGCACATCAGCACCACGGCCACAAGCTCGCCGATCATGAACAGCAGGAACGGGGTGGACGAATATTCAACCTGGTAACCGGCCACCAGTTCGGATTCCGCCTCGGGCAGGTCGAACGGCGGGCGGTTGGTTTCGGCCAGTGCCGAGATGAAGAACAGGAACACCATCGGGAAGTGCGGCAGCCAGTACCAGTTGAAGATGCCCCAGTCGCCATCCTGCGCGCGCACGATGTCGCCAAAGTTCATCGACCCGGTTGAAATGATCACACCGATGATGATCAGGCCCAGCGACACCTCGTAAGAAATCATCTGCGCGGCGGACCGAAGCGAGCCAAGGAACGGATATTTCGAGTTGGACGCCCAGCCCCCCATGATCACGCCGTATACTTCAAGCGAAGACGCGGCCATCACATAAAGGATTGCCACGTTGATATCCGACAGCACCCAGCCTTCGTTGAATGGGATCACCGCCCAGGCGATCAGCGCCATGACCAGCGAAATCATTGGCGCCAGCAGGAACACCACGCGGTCGGCACCGGCGGGAAAGACAACTTCCTTGACGATGTATTTCAGGAAATCCGCAAAACTTTGCAGCAGGCCAAAAACGCCAACAACGTTCGGGCCGCGGCGCATCTGGACAGCGGCCCAGATTTTCCGGTCCGCATACATAAGGAAAGCCAGCGCGACCAGCAGCGGTACGACGATCAACAGGACCTGCCCGACAATAAGCAGACCAATCCCGAGTGTGGTGGTGGTAAAGAATTCAGCCATTAGGTCCTCATACCGTCGGTATTCCGTTTTCCGCGCAATGCGATGTCACGACTTCGGCGTCGATCGTCTTCAATCCTCGGGGCAGTGTTGGCGAGATGGTGTAAACTGCATCAGCCCGCCAAAGGCCACCCTGTTCCGTTACATTCGTCCGCACATGGCGGGCAAATCCATAGCCCCGGATCAGCGCATATTGTGCCGCCGCGCATTCCGCATAGGCGTTCACCGCATCCGGGTCGTTCGTGCCGTCCAATGCGATCTGGAAAGACACCAGATCGCCGTCCAGAAGTTGCGTCTCCACACCCTTGTAGACCGGCTTGGCGGCAGGCACCGCGCCGCGCGTCACTTCGGCATCGCGTGCGGTGTCCTCGCAGGCGGTCAGCGCCAAGGCGCAAAGGGATATGATCGCGGCGCGGATCATTATTCGACCGCTACCTTCATGCCGCGTGCTTTTACACCTGCCGACAGTTCGGCCATCAATTGGCTGGAACGTGCAATCGGGTTGGTCAGGTAGAAATCCTTGATGGCATTGCGGAACTCCGCCTTGCCCATGGCTTCGACCGGCAGCGCCGCGCCCTCGTTTTCCGGCACCTTGTCGATACCGGCCAGATGCGGCACGGCCCCGATCAGTGCGCGGCGCAGGGCGACAAGACTGTCATAGGGCAGCGCCTCGCCCAGCTCGCCCGAAAGGGCGCGCAGGATGGCCCAGTTTTCCTTGGCCTCACCCGGTGCGAACCCGGCACGCAGCGCCAGTTGCGGGCGACCTTCGGTGTTCACGAATAGCCCGTTTTCTTCGGTATAGGCCGCGCCCGGCAGGATGATGTCGGCGCGGTGCGCGCCCCGGTCGCCATGGCTGCCCTGGTAGATCACAAAGGCACCGGCGTCGATTTCCACCTCGTCCGCGCCAAAGTTATAGATCACCTCGGCCCCGTCGATGGCAGCGGCCAGCCCGCCCGTGGTTGTCGCGCCCACATCCATCGCGCCCACGCGGGCGGCGGCGGTGTGCAGCACCATCAGTTTGGAATTCGTGCGCGCGGCCAGTTCCTGCGCATAGGCCAGAACTGCCAGGCCGTCCGCCTCGCGTAGGGCGCCCTGCCCCACGATGATGACAGAGGGCGCATCCAGAACGTCACCGAAGTCCTTGTCCAGCAGACCGGCCAAGGCGGCACGGTCGGTGCCGGCATGGGCATATTCGTAAGTCAGATCAACGGCTTCGCCCACCAGCCCCACATTCGCGCCGCGCGACCATGCCTTGCGGATACGCGCATTCAGCACCGGCGCTTCCTCGCGCGGGTTGGTGCCGATCAACTGGATGAACTTGGCGCTGTCGATGTCTTCGATGGTGGCGGTGCCAACATAGGCGGCGCGGTTGCTTTCCGGCAAGCGCGCCTTGTCCACGCGGCATTCCACGTTGCCGCCCAGCCCTTCGACCAGCTGTTTCAGCGCAAAGGCAGCCTCGACCGGGGCCAGATCGCCGACCAGACCAACCACTTTCTTGCCCTTCATCGCGGTTGCGGCGGCGGCCAACACCTCGCCCCAGCCCGCTTTGCGCAGCTTGCCGTTTTCACGAATATAAGGCGTGTCCAGACGCTGGCGGCGCAACCCGTCCCAGACAAAACGCGACTTGTCGGAAATCCATTCCTCGTTCACGCCGTCATGGTTGCGCGGCAAAATCCGCATCACTTCGCGGCCCTTGGTATCCACGCGGATGTTCGACCCAAGCGCATCCATCACGTCGATGGTTTCGGTCTTGGTCAGTTCCCACGGGCGGGCGGTAAAGGCGTAAGGCTTTGATACCAATGCGCCAACCGGGCACAGGTCAATGATGTTGCCCTGCATGTTGCTGTCCAGCGTTTCGCCCAGATAGCTGGTGATCTCACTGTCCTCGCCACGCCCCGTTTGGCCCATCTGGGTGATGCCCGCGACCTCGGTCGTGAAGCGCACGCAGCGGGTGCAGGAAATGCAGCGGGTCATATGGGTTTCGACCAGCGGACCCAGATCCAGATCGTCCGAGGCGCGCTTGGGCTCGCGGTAGCGGCTGAAATCCACGCCATAGGCCATGGCCTGATCCTGCAAATCACACTCGCCGCCCTGATCGCAGATCGGGCAATCCAGCGGATGGTTGATCAGCAGGAATTCCATCACCCCCTCGCGGGCCTTCTTGACCATGGGCGAGTTGGTTTTCACAACAGGCGGCTGGCCTTCGGGACCGGGACGCAAGTCACGCACCTGCATGGCGCAGGATGCGGCGGGCTTGGGCGGGCCGCCCACGACTTCGACCAGGCACATCCGGCAGTTGCCCGCGATCGACAGACGCTCGTGGTAGCAGAAACGCGGCACCTCGATCCCGGCCTCTTCACAGGCCTGGATCAGGGTCATCGCCCCGTCCACTTCGACTTCGTTCCCGTCGATGATGATCTTGCGTAGGTCAGACATGGGGCTCACTTCGCTTTCAAAAATGCGCCGATTTGGCTCTTGCTGGCGATTTCCGCGTAACCGACCTTGCAATAGCTTTTCGGGTCGGACGGATCTACGCCCTTGGATTTCAGATAGGCCTCGCCCTTGGCGCGCACCTTGGCCTTCTCAGTGTCGGATTTTACATAGGCCTTGATCTCGGCCGAGGAGTAGCCGCGGGATTTGGCGAGGTTCGCCATTTCCAACAAGTAAAACTGGCCCTTGATCATGCGGCCCGAAATGCTGTCGCATTTCTTGCGGATCTCGTCGGCGATACCTACGGCCAGAAGGCCGGCGTTGATATCGGCCTCGTCGGCCAGCCCGGCAAAGGCCTGCGCGGGCATGGCCCCCATCACGGCAAAGGCCAGAACGGTGGATTTCAGGGTCAGGTTCTTCATCATGCCATTTCTCCTTGTGTCACGGCACAGAGGACGACGCATGCCGTTCCTCCATCTCCGCAGGAGATGGGCGCGCGGCTGCGTGATATGCAATAACACGCCGCTAACCCATTGTTATGATGACAGGAAAAGATCACCCTTCGCACACCCCGTTAAAGTTAAGATCGCCACCAGTGATGACCAGCTGGCCCTCCTCGGCATCGGGGTCAACGGCCCAATCGACGCGGGAATTACCATATTGTTCGATGCAATATTTGGTGGCCTCGTAACGGGCAGCCTCGCGCGCGCCGTCAATGCTTTTGGCTGCGTCGCGCACAATAACGGCAAAGGCGGCACGGTCTTCCTTCGAGGCGGAAAGATCGGCGCGGAAATACTGCCCGTCAAAGGCCAGCTTCTCACGCCCCGAAACCAGATCGCGGGCCTTGGAACACCCGGACACGGCAGTGACCGTCGCCAGGATCAAAAGAACTGCCTTCATGCCGTCGCCCCCTCTGTCGCGGTGCAGCCATGGGTTTGCCAGGCTGTCGCATCTTTCAAGTAAGACCAGCCAAAGGCCTGGTCCGTGTCGCCATTGGCGCGCAGGAATTCAAGCCGTTCCAGCGCCTCTTGCTGGCTGGGGCGGTGGCCCGCGGGCACCCACCACATGACGAAATGCATGTCGCCCATCAGTTCGAACCATTCGTCGCGGCGGTCGTAGAATTGCTTGTGGACGGTCTTGAACACGAAGGTTTCAAGGCTTTCCACATCTTCCCAGACGGTCAGGTTGAACACGGCCTGCGGATCATCACCAATGGCGTTGTCCGTGTTGCCCGTGCCCGGCTCGCCCGATCCTTCCATCATCCAAACGAACCCCGGCATACGCTTGCCCATGCCGTTGATCCGGTCGAGGTTCTGCATGAACTCTGCGACGCGCGGATCATCCGTTGGCGCCAAAAGGCGACCCACGTTCAATTCGGCAAGATGCATTTCGGGGCTCATCAGGTTTACTCCGCCGCCACTGCGCTGACCTTGCCGGTCTTTTGCGCCTTGATGCGGTCCTTGATCTCGTCGCGGAAATTGCGGATCAGGCCCTGGATCGGCCATGCCGCCGCGTCGCCAAGCGCACAGATGGTGTGGCCTTCGACCTGTTTGGTCACGTCGAACAGCATGTCGATCTCTTCGGGTTCTGCCTCGCCGCGGACCAGGCGGTCCATCACGCGCATCATCCAGCCGGTGCCTTCACGGCAGGGCGTGCATTGGCCACAAGATTCATGCTTGTAGAATTTCGACAGGCGCCAGATGGCTTTGATGATGTCGGTGGACTGGTCCATCACGATCACGGCCGCAGTGCCAAGCCCCGAGCCCAGTTCACCGCGCAGGTAATCGAAATCCATGATCGCGTCGCGCATGTTTTCACCGCGCACGCAGGGCACGGACGATCCGCCGGGGATCACGGCCTTCAGGTTGTCCCAACCGCCGCGAATGCCGCCGCAATGTTTCTCGATCAGCTCTTCGAAGCTGATGCTCATCGCCTCTTCGACGACGCAGGGGTTGTTCACATGGCCAGAGATCGCGAACAGCTTGGTCCCCGCGTTGTTGGCACGGCCAAAGCCGGAAAACCATTCCGGCCCACGGCGCAGGATGGTCGGCACGACGGCGATGGATTCCACATTGTTCACCGTGGTCGGACAGCCATACAGGCCGGCACCGGCGGGGAACGGCGGTTTCATCCGCGGCATGCCCTTTTTGCCTTCCAGCGATTCCAGCAGCGCGGTTTCCTCGCCGCAGATATAGGCCCCGGCACCGTGGTGCAGATACAGGTCGAAATCCCAGCCCGCACCGGCGGCATTCTTGCCGATCATGCCCGCGTCATAGGCCTCGTCGATGGCGGCTTGCAGCGCCTCACGCTCGCGAATGTATTCACCGCGAATGTAGATATAACAGGTGTTCGCCTGCATCGCGAAGGAAGCGATCAAACAGCCCTCGATCAGGGTGTGCGGATCATGGCGCATGATCTCGCGGTCCTTGCAGGTGCCCGGTTCGGATTCGTCCGCGTTCACCACCAGGTAAGACGGGCGACCGTCCGACTCTTTCGGCATGAAGGACCATTTCAGACCGGTCGGGAAGCCCGCACCGCCACGACCGCGCAAGCCGGATGCTTTCATCGTGTCGATGATCCAGTCGCGGCCCTTCTGGATGATGCCCGCCGTGCCATCCCAATGGCCACGCGCCTGCGCACCCTTCAGCGTGCGGTCGTGCATCCCGTAGATGTTGGTAAAGATCCGGTCCTGGTCCTTGAGCATGACTTACCCCTGCCCGTTAGAATTGTTGTCCTGACGCGCGCGCCAGATCTGAAGAGAGACGACAAACGCCCAGATGAAGGCCGCGATTGCGGCAAAGTCGATCAGTAAGGCAAAGCGCCCCGGCAAGCCCAATTTCGACCCCGCCCATTGCGCCAGCAGCCACAGCAACATCGTGCCCGCAATGACGAGGGCCACGACCCTCCCCTTGCGCTCTGTGCTGGTTTGCTGCGTCTTGCTCATCAATCCTTACCCACCGCGCCTTAGTAGACGCCGCCCTTGTCCACTTTCTTCGAAAATTCGGTCTCTCCGCCTTCCGCAAGCGTTTTTGCCTGATCGGTCCAGCCATCGCGGGTGATGCGGCCCTTGAATTTCAGGTTGCTATCGACCCATGCGATTTCGTCTTCGGTCCATTTGGCGATCTGGTCGTAATGCCAGAAACCCAGCTCATTCAGACGCTGTTCCAGTTTCGGGCCAACGCCCTTGATCTTTTTCAGATCATCCGCACCGGCCTTGCGCGGCGCTTTCATGGTGCGCGGCTTCTTGCCCTCGGCGGTCGAAGCATCGGCTGCCGGTGCCGGTTTGGCGGGCTTGGCCTCGGCCTTGTCGGCCGCAGCAGCGGCTGCCTTGGCGACCTTGCCGGGCTTGGCCGCCTTGCTGGCCTTGGCTTCCTGTTCGGTCACGCCGGTGGCATCTGCGGGCTTGCCCTTGGCGGGGCGCGGCTCGTTATTGGCGGTGGCGGTGGACGTGCGGTTTGCTGCCGCCGATCCCGCAGCCGAACCGGCCACGGACGGGCCAGCCGTGCCGCCCTTATTGGCCGCGCCTGTCGAGTTCTTGCCCAGCCACGGGGTCAGCAGCGGCACTTCGGTGCCGTCGATGCGTTTCACCGTGTCGCCGATATCGGTCGCCAGCTGCACGCTTGCGTTATACTGGTGTTTGCCGCTTTCGAATTCCGTCAACGAGGTCAGGCCCGACAGCGGCTCTGCGCCGTAGCGGCCGTTTTGCGGGCCGGGGGTGGGCACCTTGCCCGCGGCCAATTCGTCGATGATCTCGCCCATGCGCTTGGCGGTCAGATCCTCATAGTAATCCTTGCCGATCTGGGCCATGGGCGCGTTGGCGCAGGATCCCAGGCACTCGACCTCTTCCCACGAAAACTTGCCATCTGCCGACAGCTCATGCGGCTTGTCGGCAATCTTTTCGCGGCAGACCGCGACCAGATCCTCGGCCCCGCAGATCATGCAGGACGTGGTGCCACAAACCTGAATATGCGCCACGCTGCCCACCGGCTGAAGCTGGAACATGAAGTAAAAGGACGCGACTTCCAGCACGCGGATATAGGCCATACCCAGCATCTCGGCCACGGCCTCGATCGCGGGGCGGGTCAGCCATCCCTCTTGTTCCTGTGCGCGCCACAGCAGCGGAATGACCGCCGATTGCTGACGCCCTTCGGGGTATTTCGTGATTTGCGCTTCGGCCCACTCCTTGTTGGCGGGGGTGAAGGCAAAGCGTTCAGGTTGTTCGAGGTGCAGTCGACGCAGCATCAGGCACAGGCTCCGGAAGTAATCTTGGCGCCGCCGTCAGGCAGCTTTTCGGCCCGATCGTTGGCCAGCATGAAAGAGGTGATGGCAGTGGACTGTTCCCGCGTCAGGCCAGCCTGGAATTCCACGGCCAGGTAGTCGGGTTCGCCCACCATCTTGCAGCCGATCGTGGCGGCCGCGGCCTCGTAGGCGGCGACATCCTCGGCCTTGATGCCCTCGGGCAAGATACCAAGGCAGCCGGACAGCGCCATGACGGGCAGGATGAACAGAACTTTCTTCATCACAGGGCTCCTTTGAAAGGCGCGACCATGGCAAGGCCGCTTACGGCCAGACCGATCACGCCAGCCGAAAGGTGCGGGCCATAGCTGTGGCCGGCGCGGCAGTAGATATAGGTGTCGGCCAGCGCCGTGCCGGCCAGAACGAAACTGACGAAAGCAATGATGCCCATGTCGCCACGGATCAGCGCGGCAAGCACGATCAAGACCATGCCCGCGTAGCGGTCCGCCATCACGCGCGGCAGGAATTCCAGCCGGTGATGCGCCATCGCCATGGCCATGCCTTTTTCCGGTTTGAACCAGAACAGCACGGCCAGCACGCTGGCGATCAGCGTGCCAAGCAGGGCAAGGGCAATGACGACGGTCTCAAGGCTCATCAGCGGTCGATCTCCCCGAACACCACGTCCATGGTGCCGATGATCGCGGCCACGTCGGCCAACTGGTGGCCCTTGGCGACGTGATCCATCGCTTGCAGATGCAGGAACCCGGGCGCGCGCAGCTTGGCACGATACGGCTTGTTGGTCCCGTCCGCCACCAGATAGACGCCGAATTCGCCCTTGGGCGCCTCGACTGCGGCATAAACCTCGCCCTCGGGGACGTGGAAGCCTTCGGTGTATAGCTTGAAATGGTGGATCAGCGCTTCCATCGACTGTTTCATCTCGCCGCGTTTCGGCGGGGTGATCTTGCCACGGGCCAGAATGTCGCCCTGCCCTTCGGGCGCGCGCAGCTTGGCAATCGCCTGATGGATGATCGAGGTGGACTGGCGCATTTCCTCCATGCGGACAAGGTAGCGATCGTAGCAATCGCCGTTCGTGCCCACGGGGATCTGGAAATCGAACTCGTCATAGCATTCATAGGGCTGCGCGCGGCGCAGATCCCATGCCATGCCAGACCCGCGCACCATCACGCCGGAAAAGCCGTATTTCAGAATGTCATCTGCGCTGACCACGCCGATATCGACGTTACGCTGCTTGAAGATACGGTTTTCAGTCAGCAGCCCGTCGATGTCTTCCAGAACCTTGGGGAATTCCTTGGCCCATGCCTCGATATCGTCCAGCAGGTCATCGGGCAGGTCCTGATGCACGCCGCCGGGCCGGAAATAGGCCGCGTGCAGGCGCGCGCCGCAGGCCCGCTCGTAGAAGATCATCAGCTTTTCGCGCTCTTCAAAACCCCACAGCGGCGGGGTCAGCGCGCCCACGTCCATCGCCTGCGTGGTGACGTTCAGCAGGTGGTTCAGAACGCGGCCGATTTCCGAATACAAAACGCGGATCAAGGACGCACGGCGTGGCACCTCGACCCCGGTCAGCTTTTCGATGGCCAGACACCAGGCATGCTCCTGGTTCATCGGGGCCACGTAATCCAGCCGGTCGAAATAGGGCAGGTTTTGCAGGTAGGTGCGCGATTCCATCAGCTTTTCGGTGCCACGGTGCAGCAACCCGATATGCGGGTCGCACCGCTCGACAATCTCGCCGTCCAGTTCCAGCACCAGACGCAACACGCCGTGGGCCGCAGGGTGCTGCGGACCAAAGTTGATGTTGAAATTGCGGATCTTCTGTTCGCCGGTCAGGGTATCGGTGCTGCCGTCGTCATAGGTGTTCACGCGAATATCGCCGTCCATCATTTCGCCGCCTCCTTCTCGTCACCAGGAAGGATGTATTCGGCACCTTCCCACGGGGACATGAAATCGAATTGGCGGTATTCCTGCACCAGCTTGACCGGTTCGTAGACCACGCGCTTCAGCGCCTCGTCATAACGGACCTCGGTGTAACCAGTTGTCGGGAAATCCTTGCGCAGCGGATGACCACGGAACCCGTAGTCAGTCAGCAGGCGGCGCAGGTCGGGGTGGCCCGAAAACAGGATACCGAACATGTCGAACACTTCACGCTCGAACCAGTTGGCCGAGGGATGCACGTCGATGATCGACGGGACCATTTCTTCCTCGCGCACCGACACCCGCAGGCGGATACGCTGGTTCTGGTACATCGACAGCAGGTGATAGACCACGTCGAACCGCTTGGCCCGGTCGGGGTAATCAACCGCCGTAATGTCCACCAGCGACGAGAATTTGCAATTGCTGTCATCCAGCAGGAATTCAACCAGACCTGCGATATTGGCCGGGGTCACCTCAAGGTTCAACTCGTCATGGGTGACATCCCATGCCAGCACGCAATCGGGCCGCTTGGCCGCGATATGGGTGCCCAGTTCGGTCAGCGCGTCAGTCATCGTCATCCCTTCCCCGTGGCTTAGCGGGCGATCGTGCCAGTGCGGCGGATTTTGCGGGCCAGCTGCATGATGCCATACAGCAGCGCCTCTGCGGTCGGCGGGCAGCCGGGCACGTAGATGTCCACGGGCACGATCCGGTCGCAGCCGCGCACAACGCTATAGCTGTAGTGATAGTAGCCGCCGCCATTGGCGCAGCTGCCCATCGAGATGACATAGCGCGGTTCCGGCATCTGGTCGTAAACCTTGCGCAGCGCCGGTGCCATCTTGTTGGTCAGCGTGCCGGCCACGATCATCACGTCGCACTGGCGCGGGGAAGCACGCGGCGCGATCCCGAACCGTTCGGCATCGTAGCGCGGCATCGAGGTGTGCATCATTTCAATGGCGCAGCAGGCCAGACCGAAGGTCATCCAATGGAGCGAGCCAGTGCGGCCCCAGTTGATCAGATCCTCGGTGGTGGTCAGCAGGAAACCCTTGTCCGCCAGTTCGGCGTTCAGGGCTTGCGTTGCGACCTCGCGGTCAGCGCCCGCAGTATTGGCTCCGGTCATCACTCCCATTCCAGCGCCCCTTTCTTCCACTCATAGGCAAAGCCAGCGGTCAGCACCGCCAAAAACACCATCATCGACCAGAAGCCGACCATCGAAATGTCCTTGAAGGCAACGGCCCAAGGGAACAACATCGCGATTTCCAGATCGAAGATGATGAACAGGATCGACACAAGGTAGAACCGCACGTCGAACTTCATCCGCGCGTCGTCGAATGCGTTGAACCCGCATTCATAGGCGCTGACCTTTTCGGGGTCCGGATTGCGCACTGCCACGACGATGGCGGCGAGAATCAGAACGACCCCGATCGCAATTGCAATTGCAAGAAAAACAAGGATGGGCAGATATTCCCGCAGCATCTCTTCCACGAGTGGCTCCTTTCACGCGCGAATTCCGGCGCGGATTGCTGGCTACACTGATTGGATGTGGTTTACTCCCGCCCCCTGACAGGGTCAACCAAAGCAGGATAAATTCATCTATTGGAATGTCATGCTGCCGATGCAGTATGCAATTGTCTACCGCAGCATTGAAAATAAAGGGCTTGGCCAATTGCAGCCCCATTTAGCAAGCCGCCTGCCCCCTGCGCGGAAAAGATGTTTCCTCTCTGCGCGTTAACCATTTTTCGGCCGGCGGCGCGAATCTCTGCTCTGCTGTATGGGATTTGCGCCGCGATGTGCCGCTAACGCATCCAGCTTGCCTTGCGTTTGTCGAAAAATGCGCCGATCCCTTCGGGCGCCTCGATGCCTTCCCAACAGGCGGCCAGTTCGGTGATGGTGTGGTTGATCGTGGCCTCGTCGATCACCGGCCCAAGACGGCGCAGCAGCGCCTTGGCGCGGGCCACGGCACCGGGGGCGCAATCCAGATAGGGATCAATTTCCGCCTCTACCGCGGCATCCAAGTCATCCACCGGCACGGCACGGGCCAAAAGGCCCAGCTTCACCGCCTCCGCCGCGTCAAAGCGGCGGCCCGACATGAACACGCGCCGCGCCTTGGCCTCGCCCATGCGAGCGGCCACATAAGGGCCGATGGTCGCGGGGATCAGCCCCAGCCGGGTTTCGGTCAGCGCCATGCTGACACCATCTGCCCCCACCGCCACATCACAGACCGAGGCCATGCCGACCCCGCCACCAAAGGCATTGCCCTGCACCCGCCCGATCAAGGGCTTGGGCAGGGTGTTCAGCGCCTGAAGCATCCAGGCCAGTTTGCCCGCCTCGCGCATCCGGTCGGCCGGCGCCGCATCGAATTGCTGACGCATCCAGCCAAGGTCGCCGCCGGCGCAAAATGACCGGCCATGCGCGGCCAGAACAACCACCCGCACCGATCCGTCCTTGCCCAATGCGCCGGCCGCATCGGTCAATTCCTCGATCATCTGGCCCGACAGGGCGTTATGCTTTTCGGCGCGGTCCAGCCAAAGCGTCGCCACGCCGCGCGCATCATGTTCGATGGTAATCGTCTCGTATGCCATTATGCCTCTCCCCGCATCGCGCGGGCCATGTCGGCCGCCTTGCGCAAAATATCCATGTCCAGCCCGGTGTCATAGCCAAGCGCGGCAAGCCTTTCCGCCACCGCCTCGGTCGCCACATTGCCCGCCGCGCCGGGCGCATAGGGGCAGCCGCCCAAACCGCCCACGGCAGCATCGAACACCCGCAGCCCCGCATCCAGCGACACCTCGATATTGTCCAGCGCACGGCCTGCGGTGTCGTGGAAATGCCCGGCCAGCCGCAACGCGGGCACCACCGTTTTCACAGCCTCCAGCATGGTCCCCACCGCATCGGGGTGGCCCCGTCCTATGGTGTCACCAAGCGAGATTTCGTAACAGCCCATGGCATCCAGCGCCGCGGCCACGCGGGCCACCGCATCAGGCGCCACCGCCCCGTCGTAAGGGCATTCCACCACGCAAGAGATATATCCCCGCACCGGCAGCCCCGCCGCTTTCGCGGCCTCGGCCACGGGGGCAAACCGCTCAAGGCTTTCGGCAATGCTCGCGTTGATATTCGCCTTGGAAAACCCTTCCGAGGCCGATCCGAAAATCGCCACCTCGTCCGCGCCGGCGGCCAATGCCCCCTCCAGCCCGCGCATGTTGGGCGTCAAAGCGGCATAGCGCACGCCGTCGGCCCGCGTGATCCCGGCCAGCACATCGGCGCTGTCCGCCATTTGCGGCACCCATTTGGGAGATACGAAACTGGCCACCTCGATCCGGCGAAACCCTGCCCCGCTCAGGCAATCGACAAGGGCGATCTTCTCGGTCGTCGGTATCTGGCGCGCCTCGTTCTGCAACCCGTCGCGCGGGCCGACCTCGAATATCTCTACGTATTCAGCCATCACTGCCCCCTCGCCTTCATTGTTCTGCAAATACTCAAGAATCCCATGGCGGATAGAAATCCTGCGTGTAGATCAACGCGGACTCCGGATCGGGCAGGCTGGCGCGGAAACCGTCGCGGTCGGTGATCCGCTCGTACCACTTTTCCAATTCGGGGTGCCCGTCCGTCCGCGCGAAATGGCGCGCGATGTAAACCGCCTGGCCCACGGCGATGTCACACGCTGAAAAGCCCGATGTCAGCAGGTAATCGCGGTTCTCCACCGGCGTCGACAAACGCGCCTCGATCGCGTCGTAGCATTTCAGCAACCGCGCTTCCTCCAGCCGCATGACAAGCGGCGAGCGGTCGGCGTCGTCGCGAATGACGATATGCTGCTGGGTCAGCGGCGCGCAGTGCTGGCTGATGGTTTCCGCGAAATGTAGCCAGACCAGCCATGCCATGCGGTCCATATCGCCGGGCAACCGGCCATAGCCGATGTCGGGAAACTTCTCGCACAGAAATTCCATGATGGCAGCGCTTTCGAACATGCGCTCGCCCTCGATCTCCAGCGCAGGCACGCGGCCCGCGGGTGACAGGCTTAGATATTCGGGGCTGCGCAGGGATTTGTCGAAAGCATGCGGGACCACGCGGAAATCGACCTCCAACTCGTTCAGCAGCCAAAGAACCCGCATCGAGCGGCTTTGAACACAGTGATGCAGCGTAATCATAGCGCCTCCGGGTCGTAGTAATCCTGCGCATAGAATTTCTGCTGCCCATCGCGGGCACGGGCGGCCTGGTAGGCGGGGCGTTCTTCAATCCGTGCGCGATAGGCGGTGATCGCGGGGAATTTCTCCATCTTTATGTAATAGGGCAGCGCAAAGACATTGAACCCCATCATCACGTCAGCCGCTGAAAACCCCGAAGGCAGCAGCCAGTCACGCTCCGACAAGGCCGCCTCCAGCACCTTGGCCGTCGCGGCAAGACGGCGCGCCTGCACCTGCAGGACCGCCTTGGACCGCATCTCGGCAGGCATGAAGATCCATTGCAGGTTCAGTTCCTGCACCAGGGTGGCCTGGGTTTCGGCAAAATGCATCCATTGGAGGTAGTCAGCGCGTTCGGGATCGCCCGGCAACCGGCCAAGCCCGTGTTCGGGGCGCGTTTCGCACAGGTATTCGACGATCGCACCGCTTTCCATCAGCACGCGTCCGTCCACCTCCAGCGCGGGCACCCGGCCCGAGGGGTTCAGCGCCAGGTATTCAGGGCTGCGCAGCGACCCGCCCGCGATGTCATAGGTTTCAATCGCGCAATCGGTTCCCATCTCGGCCAGCAGCCAAAGAACGCGGAACGAACGCGAGGCAGGGACATGGTGCAATCGGATCTGGCTCATGCGGCGGCTTCCTCTTCTTCTTCTTCTTCTTCTTCCAGCCGTATCAGGGCCGCGCCGGCCTCGACCTGCGCGCCTGCTTCGGCCAGCACTTCGGCGACGATACCGCCGCGCGGGGCCAAGAGCGAATGCTCCATTTTCATCGCCTCAAGGATGGCAAGCCGCTGCCCCTCTTCGACGCTGTCACCGGCGGATGCAAAGACCGCCTTGACCAGCCCGGGCATCGGCGCTTCGATCACGCCGCCCGCCGCGCCGCCACTGGCAGCGCGGGCCAGCGGGTCGATGACATGGAAAGCCAGCCCCGCACCGCGGAACACGGTGATGGCATCGCCCGATACGGCCACTTGCGGGGCTTTCTGCCCGTCCAGCAGCCAGCCGTTGGGGCCGCGCGTGGCCTGCACCTCGGCCTCGGCCCCTGCCACGGCGATACGGGCGGCATCGGCGCCCTGCATGTGGACAGTGACGGGATGCTCCTCCTCGCCATGCTCCAGCAGGACAGCGCGCGCCAGCGGCGCCCACAGGGTAAAGCCCTGATCGGATGCGGGGTTCAGCAGGCCCAGCGCCGCCAATGCCGCCAGCGCCATGTCGGCGGAGCCTGCACCATCGGCGGCGGTCAGCGCGGCCAGATCGCGAGCGATCAGGCCCGTGTCCACCTCGCCCGCCTTGAACCCGTCATGCGCGCAAAGCGCTGAAAGAAAGCCGATATTGGTCACGGTTCCGGCCACTTGCGTGCGCGCCAGCGCATCGCGCATCCGCGCCAGCGCGACGTCGCGGGTGGAGCCATGCACGATCACCTTGGCGATCATCGGGTCATAGAACGGGCTGATCGTATCCCCCGCCCGCACGCCGCTGTCCGCCCGCGCCATGGCGGGAAAGGACAGGTGCGCCAGCGTGCCGGTGGCGGGCAGAAACCCTTTCGGCACGTCCTCGGCATAAAGCCGCGCTTCGAAGGAATGGCCATTGATGGTCAGATCGTCCTGGCTTGCCGGCAACGGCTCTCCGCTTGCGACGCGCAACTGCCATTCCACCAGATCGACGCCGGTGATCGCCTCGGTCACGGGGTGTTCCACTTGCAGGCGGGTGTTCATTTCCATGAACCAGAACCCTTCGGGGTGCAGGCCATTGGATCCATCGACGATGAATTCCACCGTCCCCGCCCCGCTATAGCCGATGGCCTCGGCGGCGCGCACGGCAGCCGCCCCCATGGCGGCGCGCATTTCCTCGGTCATGCCGGGGGCGGGCGCTTCCTCGATCACCTTCTGGTGGCGGCGCTGAAGCGAACAGTCGCGTTCGAACAGATGCACAGAGCGGGTGCCGTCACCGAACACTTGCACCTCGATATGGCGGGGCTTGGTCACGAATTTCTCGATCAGCACATCGGGGTTGCCAAAGGCGGTCTGCGCCTCGCCCTGCGCGCTTGCCAATGCGTCAGCGAATTCGGCGGGGGTTTCCACCAGCCGCATCCCCTTGCCGCCGCCGCCCGCCACGGCCTTGATCAGCACCGGATAGCCGATGGCATCCGCCGCGCCGGACAGATGTTCGGGGTCTTGATTGCTGCCATGATAGCCCGGCACCACCGGCACACCCGCCTTTTCCATCAGCGCCTTGGCCGCGTCTTTCAGACCCATCGCGCGGATCGCATCGCCCGAGGGGCCGATGAACACCAGCCCCGCCGCCTGCACCGCATCCACGAAACCGGGGTTTTCCGACAAGAAGCCATAACCGGGGTGGATCGCCTGCGCGCCCCTGTCCAGTGCGGCCTGAATAATGACATCGCCGCGCAGGTAACTGTCCGCCGGGGCCGATCCGCCGATATGCACCGCCTCGTCGGCCATGGCGACATGTTTGGCGCGGGCGTCGGCATCGGAATAAACCGCAACGACCCGCACCCCCATGGCTTGCGCGGTTTCGGTCACACGGCAGGCAATTTCCCCGCGATTGGCAATCAGGATCTTGTCGAACATGGTCAGGCTCCTCCCTGGTCCTCGCCCTCGATGGGCGCGTAGCTACGGTAGCGATGGCGGTAGATAAGATTGGGCCGGTCCCCGTAGTGCAGGTAAACGGCGATGCCGATCAGAACGGCGATATTGAAGATTTGCAGCGGGTCGTCGGCCTGTTCCAACCCCTTGAGCGAGGCGACAACGCCCAGCCCCACCAGCACGATGGCGACGGACGCGCTCCATGGGGCGCGCAGGGCGATCAATGCGGCCAGCAACAGGGGAATGCCGATTTGAACGGCATAGACGATCCATGCCCCGCTTTGGCCATATGCGGCGACATCGGCCACCCGCACCGCCGCAACGGCAACGAAATAGGCCACGACCAGCCACAGCTCGATGGACAGCCGCCCCTTGGGATGTGCCCGCGCCATTTGCGCCGTGACATAGACCCATTGCGCCCCGGTGTTCTGGTCGATCTTGCCGCGTGTGAACACGCCTTCGTCGGGCATTTTCGCCATTACTCGTTTCCTTTCGCCGCAGCCGTCAGCAGCCCCTGCGCGGTTTGTCCGATCTCTTCCACGATCTGCCCTGCCGGACGGATGTCACGGATCAGGCCCACGGCCTCGCCTACAATTGCAGCGGCGTTTGCCGCATCCCCTGCCGCCATGGCCGCCGCGTATGCGCTGCGCGCGTCGGGCGTCGCTGGCCCGCCTTCAACTTCTTCGAACCGCTTCACCCAATCGCTACGCAGGGTGCGGATCGTGTATGGCGCGGGCCAGTCCAGCCCCCGCGCGATATCCGGCAAGCTGGTGCGGGCGGTGTCGTCGCCGCTGGCGGTGACGGCGGCGGCATGGAACCCTTGGGGCACCAATGCCTCGGCGCTGGCCCACAGGCGCGATCCGATCAGAACGCCATCAGCCCCCAGCATCAAGGCCGCCGCAAGGCCGCGCCCGTCGGCAATGCCGCCCGCCGCAAGGATGATGGCGCGCGCGCCCACGGCATCGACCACCTCGGGCACCAGCGACATGGTCCCGCGCGTGGCCCCGTGCCCGCCCGCTTCGCCGCCCTGGGCGACAATCACATCGGCCCCCATATCGGCGGCCTGCCGCGCCTGCGCTACGGTCTGCACCTGCGCCATCACCGGCACGCCCGCATCCTTGGCCAGCGGCATAAACGGCGCGAAATCCCCGAAGGAAAAGAACAGCGCGCGCGGTTTACGTTTCAGCACCGAGGCCACCAAAGGCACCCCACCCCCCGGCCCCTCGGCCAGTTTCCAAGTGATGAAGCCGCAGCCCACAGCCGCGTTTCCCGCATTGGCGAACTCGGCCGCGATCCAGTCGGGGTCGCTATAGCCCCCACCGATAAAGCCAAAGCCCCCCGCATGGGTCACAGCCGTTGCCAAAGCGCCCCCCGCCGCCCCGGCCATGGGGGCCGAAACGATGGGATAGCGCAGGTCAAAGCGTGTCGTCAGGCGGGTTTTCATGCCATTACATCCGGAACAGGCCGAATTTCGTCGGCGCGATGGGGGCGCAAAGGCTGGCGCTCAGGCTTAGGGCCAGCACGTCGCGGGCCTTGCGCGGGTCCACGATCCCGTCGTCCCACATCCGGGCCGAGGCATACAAAGGATGCGACTGGCGTTCGAACATCTCGATCGTGGGGCGCTTGAATTCGGCCTCGTCCTCGGCCGACCATTCACCGCCCGCGCGTTCGATCCCGTCGCGTTTGACCGTGGCCAGCACGCCCGCGGCCTGTTCGCCGCCCATCACCGAAATGCGGCTGTTCGGCCAGGACCACATGAAGCGCGGCTGATAGGCACGCCCCGCCATCCCGTAATTGCCCGCGCCAAATGATCCGCCCACCACCATGGTGATTTTCGGCACATTGGTGGTGGCAACAGCGGTCACCATCTTGGCACCGTGGCGGGCGATGCCTTCGTTTTCGTACTTACGGCCCACCATGAATCCAGTGATGTTTTGCAGGAATACCAAGGGGATATTGCGCTGGCTGCACAGTTCCACGAAATGCGCGCCCTTCTGCGCGGCCTCGGAAAACAAGACCCCGTTATTGGCGACGATCCCCACGGGGCAGCCCTTGATATGGGCAAAGCCCGTCACCAAAGTCTCGCCAAACCGCGGTTTGAATTCATCAAAACGCGATCCGTCCACCACCCGCGCGATCACCTCGCGGATATCATAGGGCGTGCGCAGGTCGGCGGGGACCACGCCGAAAATTTCCTCAGGGTCATAGGCGGGTTCCTCGACCGATTGCCATTGCACCGTCGCGGGTTTGGCGCGGTTCAGGTGGCTGATGGCGCGGCGGGCAAGGGCCAGCGCATGCGTGTCGTCCTCCGCCAGATAGTCTGCCACGCCGGACAGGCGCGTGTGCACATCGCCGCCGCCCAGATCCTCGGCTGTGACCACCTCGCCCGTGGCGGCCTTGACCAGCGGCGGGCCGGCCAGAAAAATCGTGCCCTGTTCCTTGACGATGATGGTCACGTCGGACATGGCGGGCACGTAAGCGCCGCCTGCGGTGCATGATCCCATGACCACGGCGATCTGCGGGATGCCCTTGGCCGACATGCGCGCCTGATTGTAGAAGATGCGCCCGAAATGGTCGCGGTCGGGGAACACCTCGTCCTGATTGGGCAGGTTCGCGCCGCCACTGTCCACCAGGTAGATGCAGGGCAGCTCGCATTCCTCGGCGATTTCCTGCGCGCGCAGGTGTTTCTTGACGGTCATCGGGTAATAGGTGCCGCCCTTTACCGTGGCGTCGTTGCAGATCACCATGCATTCCAGCCCCTGAACCCGGCCAATGCCCGCGATCACACCGGCACAGGGCGCGGCCCCGTCATACAGCCCTAGCGCCGCCGTCGCGCCGACCTCCAGGAAAGGCGATCCGGGGTCCAGCAGGTTCGCCACACGTTCGCGTGGCAGCATCTTGCCGCGTGACACATGGCGGGCGCGGGATTTCTCGCCGCCCCCTTCAGCGGCCAGCGCCGCGGCCTCCTCGACCAGGCGCAACGCCTCCAGATGGCCCGCGCGGTTTGCCTCTGCGGCTTCGCTGCCCGCGATGAATGACGATTTCAGCTTCATCTTTCTCTCCCTTTCGATCCTCTGGGGATCAATGCTTTTTACGCGCTTTTGGCCGTGTGGGCGGGGGCGCCATGGCCCAGCCTGCATCGGTCGCGGGCTGTGCGGCCCCCATGTAACGGGCCAGTTGCCAGGCCAGAACCGCCGGTTGCAGGCGGCGGTTCGCCTCGCGCGCTTCGCACCAGGCAGTCATCACCGCATCCGATCCGGCGCAATCTGGCCCCGCCGACCGGTCATGGGCCAGCGCGTGCAATTGCGGATACAGCGCATCCGACCATTCCCCCGCCTGCCCCGCCACGGTTTCCGGCGCGGGCAGGCTGTCCAGAACGGCGCTGCGCCATGCCTCTTGTTCCGATGCCAGACGATGCTGGCAGGGCTGCGGCGCATCCGACAGATCGCACAGCATGATCCCCGCCGTGCCGCAAACATCCACGCCGCTGGCGCTGCCGATATCGAACACATCGGGGCGCGGTGATGCAGGCTTGCGCGTCAGCGCGCGTTCGAAACGGGCGATGTCGCTGTCCATGCAAGGGGCGAAGCGCGGCAGCGGCTGCTCGGCCCATGCATTGCCGGACAGGGCCAGCCCGGCCAGCAGCGCCGCCGCGACATCGCGGGCGATGGGTTGGGCGTGCAGGCTCATCCGGTCACCTCTGCCGCGGCCCGGACCTTGAGTTCCTTGCGGATCACCTTGCCGGTGACGGTCATGGGCAGCGCATCAATAAAAGCAATTTCGCGCGGGTAAGAATGTTTGGCCACCCTTTGCTTCACGTAATCGGTCAAGGCGGCGGCCAGCGCATCCGATGGCGCGGCATCCGGTTTCAACACCACGTAGGCCTTGACGATTTCGGTGCGCAAGCTGTCGGGCTTGCCAACCACGCCCACGGTCGCCACCGCCGGATGGGTCAGCAGGCAATCTTCAATCTCGGACGGGCCAATGCGATAGCCCGCCGATGTGATCACGTCATCCTCGCGGCCCATGAAGCGCAGGTAGTCGCCCTCCCACAGGCCGCGGTCGCCGGTCAGCATCCAGTCGCCCCTGAACTTGTCAGCCGTGGCTTGCGGGTTGTTCCAGTATTCCAGCATCATCGAGGCCGCGCCGCGTTTGATCGCCACGTCGCCCTCGCCATCGGCCAGCGGTACACCATCCGGCCCCAGCACGGCAATCTCGAACCCCGGCACCGGCTTGCCGATGCAGCCGGGGCGCGCGTCGAACAGCGCGCCGCAGGACGAGGCGACCATGTTGCATTCGGTCTGGCCATAGAATTCGTTGATGGTGACGCCCAGCGCGGCGCGGCCCCATGCCAGCATTTCCGCGCCCAAAGGCTCCCCGCCCGACGCGACCGAGCGCAGGCCGGACACATACGCGCCCTCGGCCTTGAGCATCCGCAGCGCCGTGGGCGGGAAAAACACGTTGCGCACGCCTGCGTCCTGAATGATGCGGTTGCATTCAGCGGCGCTGAACTTGTCCATCCGCGCGGCGACCACGGGCACGCCCAGAGCCAGCCCCGGCATTGCCACGTCGAACAGCCCGCCGATCCAGGCCCAGTCCGCCGGGGTCCAGATGCAATCGCCCTTGGCGCCCAGAAAATCATGGCTCATTTCGACACCGGGCAGATGGCCGGTCAGCATCCGGTGGCCGTGCAGCGCCCCCTTGGGCGCGCCGGTGGTGCCCGAGGTATAGATCAAAACGGCCGGATCTTCGGGGCCGGTTTCGGCCGTGTCGAACGGCGTGTCGTCCGGCGGCAGGTCTTCGGGGACGATCACATCGCCGCCCCATGTCGCCAACCCGTCATGCGGCGCGCCATCGCCAATCACCAGCTTTGCCCCCGCATCGTCCAGCCGGATGCGCAGCGCATCGGCGCCGAACAGTTTGAACAGCGGGATAGACACCGCGCCCAGCTTCCAGATCGCGATATGGGCGGCGGCGGTCCATGCCGACTGGCTGCGCAGCACGCCCACACGGTCGCCGCGCTGCACGCCCTGCGCCACCAGCGCCCGCGCCAGCACATCCGCCATGCCGCGCAATGCGCCATAGCTGACCACACCATAGGCCAGATCGCGGATCGCCGCGCGTTCGGGTTCGGCCCCGGCCCAGTCGTCGCAGACCTGTGCCGCCATGTTCAGCCGCGCCGGAATTTCCCATCGGAACCCAGCATAAAGCGCATCGTATGCCATAGGGGTCAGCATGGCGCGCCCCATTGAGGTGGCAGGAATGTCATCACGGGCAAAAAATTCCGCCCCGCCTGATCTGAGTCAATGCCCGCTGCCCCTGTCAGACCAAGAATAGCGCAAGCAGATTCAGGAAAGGTAAAGCTATGAGAATCGCGAAAATCGCTCTTCCGATCACCGCCGCCGTCATGATGGCCGGCACTGGTGCAATGGCGCAATCCGCTGGCGACTGGACCGTCGGCGTGGGCTTTGGCTATGTCCAGCCCAAGGATGACAACGGCCTGCTGGCCGGTGCCGCAACCACCATCGACGAGAACACCCAACTGACGCTGACCGCGGAATATTTCATCCGCGACAATCTGGGGATCGAGATCCTGGCCGCGACGCCCTTTGAACACACCGCGACCATCGCGGGCGTTGGCACGGCAACCACCAAGCACTTGCCGCCGACCATCTCGTTGAACTATCATTTTGCCAATTCGTCCAAGGTCACGCCCTTCGTCGGCGTGGGTATCAACTATACCACGTTCTTCGATACCACCTCCGCGCTGGGGACGGTCAAAATGGAAGACAGCTTTGGTTTGGCCCTTCACGCGGGTCTTGATTACGCCGTATCCGCCAATGGCGCGATCCGTGCGGATATTCGCTGGATCGACATCGACACCGAGGTCAAGCTGAACGGCGCGCCGATCGGCACGGCCGAGATCGACCCGGTGGTGCTTGGCGTGTCCTACGTCCACCGCTTCTGATCCGGCCCATAGCCGGCTGACAAGGCGCGCCCCTGCGGCGCGCCTTTTTTCGTGCCGTGTTCCGGCGTACTTGCCGGACGCGGGCGCGTATATGCGGGACGGGGCCGCCATCAGCCGCCCGGCCCCAGCGTCGAAAGATACAGCGCCTGCGCGCCCGCCAGATGCATCATGCAGGACATCTGCGCAGGCCCCGCTCCGGTGCCGCCCTGGAACATCGCCACCTCCAGCCCGCATTTCGCATCGCGAAACGCGATCCATGCGCGCTGCATATCCAAAAGGGTCTGCGCCTGCACGTTCAGCGGCGGCTGCAATGCCGTGTCGTTCTGTTTCAGATAGGCACGCGCATCCTTGTAGGCGGCGTTCAGCCATGCGTCCCACCATTGCAGTTCAAGGTTCAGGCATTCGGACATGCCATAGGTAGAATAGCCACCGGGCAGGTCCATGCACTGCCCCGAGGCTATGCCGATGCAACCGGTCTTGTCGCCATCAGGGCCCGCATCTTCAAGGCAGACGTGGATCGCGCCTGCGTCAATGCGCAAATCCTGCGCCGCCACGGGCGCAGATGCGACCATGACAAGCCCCGCCGCGATGACCGCGTGGCGGATCACCCCATCGCTCCCATCATCTCGCGCCCGATCAGCATCCGGCGGATTTCAGATGTGCCCGCGCCGATTTCCATCAGCTTGGCATCACGGAAGATGCGGCCCACATGACTGTCGGACAAGAAGCCCGCCCCGCCCAGCGCCTGCACGGCCTGGTGCGCGACCACCATCGCCTCTTCGCTGGCATAAAGACAGCAGGCGGCGGCATCCTGGCGCGTAACCTCACCCCGGTCGCAGGATCGCGCTACCTCGTAGACATAGGCGCGGGCGCTGTTCATTTTCGTATACATATCGGCGATCTTGCCCTGCATCAGCTGGAAACTCCCGATCGGCTGGCCGAATTGCTTGCGCTCGGCCACATAGGGCATGACCTCGTCCAGACAGGCGGCCATGATGCCGGTGCCAATGCCCGCCAGCACGACGCGCTCGTAATCCAGGCCGGACATCAGAACGCGCACGCCGCGCCCCTCCTCGCCCAGCACGTTTTCGAACGGCACCTCGACATTGTCGAACACCAGTTCAGCGGTGTTCGACCCGCGCATCCCCAGCTTGTCGAAATGCGGGCTGGTCGAGAACCCCTTCATGGTCTTTTCCACGATAAAGGCGGTGATGCCCTTGCTGCCCGCCTCGGGGTCGGTCTTGGCATAAACCACCAAGGTGTCCGCATCCGGCCCGTTGGTGATCCAGTATTTGTTGCCGTTCAGCACGTAATAGCCGTTGCGCTTTTCGGCGCGCAGCTTCATCGACACCACGTCCGACCCGGCCGAGGGTTCGGACATGGCCAAGGCCCCCACGCTGGTGCCCGCGATCAGGCCCGGCAGGTATTTCTTTTTCTGTTCCTCACTGCCGTTCAGCTTGATCTGGTTGACGCACAGGTTGGAATGCGCCCCGTAGGACAGGCTGACGCTCGCGCTTGCCCGCGCGATCTCCTCGACCGCGATGACATGCGCCAGATAGGACATGCCCGCGCCGCCGTACTCTTCCGCGGTGGTGATGCCCAGCAGGCCCAACTCGCCCATCTCGGCCCACAACTCGTTGGGGAATTCGTTGCTCTTGTCGATGTCATAGGCCAGCGGCTTGACGCGCTCTTGCGCCCAGCGATGCACCATCTCGCGCAGCGCATTCACATCTTCGCCCAAGTCGAACTTCATCACCGCGTTGAACATCCCGTTTCCTCCCAAAATCGCAGGCCGGGGCGAATGCGCCCTCCGGCATCATGCCGATGCATTTATTGAACACGCGTTCATTTAACTGCAGCGCCACGCAACTGTCAATCGTTCCGGTGGACCGCACCCGCGCAAAGATGCACCGCAGCCGTTAGCCCTTTCACAAACTTTCTGGCCAAACCCTACGCGCACGCGGAGGAAGACGTTAACATGTTTCCAACCCTCGGGCTTCGTCCGGTCCCCCGACTTCGTGTTGAACCTCGAACGCTACAACTCTTTGGGTGGCGTTTTCTACCTGACCAGAATGTTTGAAGATCACTTGTAGAATAACGGGGGGCCTGACGCGCGCAACCTGGCACCCAACTTTTATGGCGATGGGTTGAACACTTCAGCGATGCTGCCCGAAATCCGGAATTCAAGCTTTCTCGTTTACGGCTCGGCATATGCCGACCCGATCACGCCCACGCGCAGCATCGCCCGCGAATGATCTTCGCGGGCGAGGGTAAAGATATCATCACGCTCCGCGGCATAGGCGACGCGGTTATCGGCGACGGCGGCAACGACAGCTTCTTCTCAAACCTCGTGGCGCGCAGCACAATCGAAGGTGGCAACGGGGTTGACACGCTGACCTACAGCAATTCCATCGATTTGTTTTCCGTCGCCGTCGGCACAACAGGCATACCAACGGCCCTCACACTCTTTGCCGAAACTGATGCAATCACTGGGATAGAGTATCTATCCTTCGCCAATGACACCTCGGTCGGCAAGGAAACCAATGCCCTTGACCTGGGCGGAGTGAACAGCTGGGACATGATCGAACTGCACGAGGACCCTCTTGGCATCCGCACTGCCATGATCGTGCCCCGTGATAACGGCAGCATCGCACAATCCACCTATCAAACGGTCAGCTTGTCAGCCGCTCAGTCACCGCCCCCTGATGACAGTTTCGGTTGGCCCAGCATTCAGGGCACGTTCGAATTCGGGCTTTACCTGAAACAGCGCGATATCGTGCAGGACAACGGGCAAGTGGCGCGGATCCATTATAGTCAGGGCGCGCGCACCCAGATACTGCGGAGCCCCCCCCGGCCCGGCCGCATGGGACACGATTGATATACGCTATGGCGGCGGCGCTGCTCCCATCCTGATCATCACCACCTTCGACGATGGCAGCGCGCGGCTGGTCGATTACGCCTGATGGCCCGTGACGGAGCCTGCGAACCGCCGAAAAACAGACGCAAAGGAACAAGCCCGCCACGCGCTCGTTGAAGGGTCAAAGACAGCTTTGCAGCCATCGCAAGACACAAGGAGTAGACCATGACCAAGACCCTCAAAGACGAATTCTGGGACCGTATGGATGACGTGCAAGCCGGCATGCTAGAGGCCGAAAACACCCGCATCGTGCCCATGTCTCACTATGCCGACAAGGACGAAGGCGTTCTTTGGTTCATCATCGCCGCCGGAACCGAGGTGGAAACCGCCGCACATGGCAGCGCCCGCGCCACCCATGTGGTCGCCGACCCCAGGGCCCATATTTACGCCAAGGTCGCCGGCACCCTGACCGAAGTGAAAACCCCCAAAAGCTTGACCAGCTGTGGTCCCCCGTGGCCGACGCATGGTTCAAGGGCGGGAAGGACGCCCCCAACGTGCGTCTGATCCGCTTCCAGCCCGAAATGGCCGAGGTATGGGCCACCACCGGCGCCGCCGGTTTCATGTATGAAATCGCTAAGGCCAATCTGGGCGACAGCGCGCCCGATATGGGCGAACACGGCACGGTCCTTTTCTAATGCGCGCCATGCGCGCACTGTCCCTCGCCTGCCTTCTGGCGGCGGGGGCCAGTGCCGCCGCCGCCGAACAGGTCGGCGAGGTCGGCGTGGACTGGGCCGGAAATGACATCGTGATCGAAGCGATCAGCGACCCCAAGGTGCAGGGCGTGACCTGCCACATCGCCTATTTCGAACGTGGCCTGCTGGACCGCTTGTCCAACGGCAACTGGTTCGAAGATCCCTCCAATGCCTCCATCGCCTGCCGCCAGACTGGCCCCATCACCATAGGCGATATCGACCGCTCCGAGGACGGAGAGGACCTGTTCCGCACCCCACGCTCGATCATCCTGAAATCCCTACGCGTGAAACGCATCTGGGACGAAGCCAACCAAACCCAGATTTACCTCGCCCATGCGAATGAATTAACGAACGGTTCCGCCAAACTGGCCATTTCAACGGTTCCGGTCCGCTTAGACTGACAAACCGCGCACGGGCTGATGGCGCGGATGCCTCTGGCCGGGATATTTTCGGACCAAACCAGCCGGGTGCCCACCCCACCTTTATTGTTCCACAAATACCCATCCCATATTGTTCCACAAATACCCATCCCACGTCGCAAGAAAGACCACCGCCGCAAATGGCGCGTTGCCTATGGGCCAATCCCGCAAAGCAGTATGCGCCTTATGGCGCATTCCATTGGATCAGGCGCGTTGAAAAACCGCCCCCACCTCGGCGCGGATGATGCGGGCCAGCGTGTCGCAATCCTCCAAGCTGAAAGTCAAAGGCAAGCGCATGTCCAGAATACCGCGCAACACGCGGTCCGATGCGGGCATCCGTTCTGCCTGGACGTAGCGCCAGCTGTCATAGCGGCTGGTAAACCCAGCGGGTTCCGCCCCGCCGAACCATTTCAGCTCGACCCCCCGCGCAAGGCAGCGCGCGATCACATCGGCAATCGCCTCATCCGACCAGTCCAGCAGCAAAAACTGGAAGGAAGAGGCGACATAGTCTTCCTCTTCAGGTCGCTTCACCAGCGTCAGACCCGGCGTGCCTTTCAGCCCGGCCTCGACCCGCGCATAGCGCGCATTCCATTCCGCGCATTTCGCGGGCATGGCTTTCAGCTGCGGGCGCAGGATCGCGGCGCGCAGGTGATCCATCCGGCCCGACACGTTGGGGGTGTCGTATTTGATCGCCTCGAACACCTCTGCCCCCGGCGCGGCACCATGACGACCATACAACATGTAAGACCCCGACAGCATCACCGCTTTTGCCGCCACTTCGGCGTCATTGGTGACCAGCAAACCGCCCTCGCCCGAATTCATGTGCTTGTAGGTCTGGGTCGAAAAACACCCCACCAGCCCGTCAGATCCCGACAGCCGCCCGCGCCAGCGCGCACCCATGGTGTGCGCGCAATCTTCGATGATGCGAATACCATTCACCCCGCAGATCACCTTCAGCCGGTCCATGTCGCAGATATGCCCGCGCATGTGCGACAGCATCAGCACATCGGCCATGTCCGACTTGGCCTCCAGATCGTCCAGGTCGATCACCAACCCCTCGGTCACGCCGACGAAAACAGGCACCGCGCCCACGGATGCAATCGCACCGGGCACCGGGGCCAGCGTGAAGGCGTTGGTCAGCACACGATCACCTGGCTGCACCCCCACGGCGCGCAAGGCACAGGCCAGCGCATACCCGCCCGAGGCAACGGCAAGGCAGTAATCCATCCCCATGTAGGCCGCGAATTCGCGCTCCAGCGCGGACACCTCACCCTCTTCTTCGCCCACAAGATTATAGCGGTGCAACCGGCCAGAGCGCATAATCTCCACCGCCCGCTCGATGCCCTCTTCGGGGATCGGCTCCTGCTGGGTGAAATTCCCCGCGAACCGCTCTGTTTCCTCACCCATCACATGACCTCCGCACAACAAAACATTCATAATTCAATAATAATTCACACCACGGGCGCCAGACCAAGCTGATCCAGTGCAGCGCCGATCTGGTCGTAATGGTCGATCATCGCCTCTGGCTTCAGCGCGGCCACATCATGGCCCGCAGGTCCGAACGTGACCAGCAACGAAGGCACGCCCGCCGCCCGCGCCGTCTCGCGGTCGGTGGTGGTGTCGCCCACCAGAACCGCGCGCGCCATGTCGCCGCCCGCCCGCGCCACCGCCTCGCGCAGCGGTTCCGGATCGGGTTTGCGCACGGGCAAGGTGTCGGCCCCGACCAGCGAATGGAACAGATCGCGTGCACCCATTTCACGCATCAACTGCTCTGCCAGCGCCTCGGGTTTGTTGGTGCAGATGCCAGTGCGATAGCCCTGCCCGCGCAGCCCCTCGACCGCCTCAAACGTGCCGTCATAAAAATGCGTATGGCGGGCAATATCCGCCGAATAGGCCTCCAGCAGCACGGGATACCACGCCTCGATCTCCTCGGGGCGGCCCAGCCGGTCGAACCCCAGCGCCAGCATCGCGCGCCCGCCTTTCTGCATGGCGGTGATCGCGTCGGTGGACACGTCCAGCACGTCGCCCTCGCCCATCTGGCGGAAACAGGCATTCGCCGCCGCCACCAGATCGCCGCCCGTATTGGCCAACGTCCCGTCCAGATCGAAGATCACCGTGCCCATGCGCATCCCTTTCGCAAATTCCCGCCGCCAACCGTGACAGGTTGCAACATTCCTTGATGCGCAGGCCGTGTTCCAGCCTTGCGCCCCTGCCTTGAACGGATAAAACAGGCGCAAGCGAATAACAAAGAGTAATTGGCATGAGCATTGCATTGGTCATCCTCGCCGCCGGCAAAGGCACGCGGATGCAGTCCGACCTTCCCAAGGTTCTGCACAAGGTGGCGGATGCGCCCCTGCTGGTCCACGCCATGAAATCCGGCGAGGCGCTGGAGCCGTCGCGGATCATCGTGGTGGCCGGGCACGGGGCCGACCTGGTGGCCAAGGCCGCGCAAGACTGGCAACCCGCCGCGCAGATCGTTTTGCAAGAGGAACAATTGGGCACCGGCCACGCGGTCGATCAGGCCCGCGATGCATTGGCAGATTTCGATGGCGACGTGATCGTGCTATATGGCGACACGCCCTTCATCCGGCCCGAGACGCTGGAAACCATGATTAAGGCACGGGCGAGCAATGACGTGGTCGTGCTGGGGTTCGAAGCCGCCGATCCGGGCCGCTATGGCCGCCTGGTGATGGAGGGGCAGACCCTTGACAAGATCATCGAATACAAGGACGCAACAGACGAAGAACGCCTTATAACCCTCTGTAATTCAGGCGTGATCTGTGCAAGCCGCGACACCCTGTTCGACCTGCTGACCGCCGTGGACAATGCCAATTCCAGCGGCGAGTACTACCTGACCGACATCATCGGGCTGGCCCGGTCGCGCGGCCTGTCCGCCACCGCCGTCACCTGCGCCGAGGTCGAAACCATGGGTATCAATTCGCGCACGGAACTTGCCATGGCCGAGGCCACGTTCCAGTCGCGCATGCGCGCCGAGGCGCTGGAAATCGGCGTTGGCCTGACCGCCCCCGACACCGTGCATTTCAGCCATGACACCGTGTTGGGCCGCGACGCGACCGTGGAACAATTCGTGGTCTTCGGCCCCGGCGTCACCGTGGAATCCGGCGCGCGCATCCGCGCGTTTTCGCACCTTGAAGGGTGCCATGTGTCTCAGGGCGCCAGCGTCGGCCCCTACGCCCGCCTGCGCCCCGGCGCGTATCTGGCCGAAAACGTCCATGTCGGCAATTTCGTCGAAATCAAGAACGCGATCCTGGACGAGGGCGCCAAGGCGGGGCACCTGACCTATCTGGGCGACGCGCATATTGGCGCGGGCACCAATATCGGCGCAGGCACGATCACCTGCAATTACGACGGGGTGATGAAACACAGGACCGAGGTCGGGCGCGATGCCTTCATCGGGTCCAACACCATGCTGGTCGCGCCGGTGCGCGTGGGCAACAGCGCCTTGACCGCATCGGGGTCCGTAATCACCATGGACGTGCCGGATACGGCGTTGGCCCTTGCGCGCGCCAAGCAGGTCAACAAACCGGGCCTCGCCACAAAATTGTTCGATAAATTAAAATCTATTAAGGCAAAAAAGGGATAAAGGGGCATATTATGTGCGGTATTATCGGAATTCTGGGCAGCCATGAAGCAGCGCCCATTCTGGTCGAGGCCCTGAAACGGCTGGAATATCGGGGCTATGACAGCGCCGGTATCGCCACCGTCAACGATGGCGAGCTGGACCGCCGCCGCGCCGTCGGCAAGCTGGTCAACCTGTCCGATGAACTGGTGCATAACCCGCTGGCGGGCAAATCGGGCATCGGCCACACCCGCTGGGCCACCCATGGCGCGCCCTCTGTCACCAATGCCCACCCGCATCAGGCAGGCCGCGTCGCCGTGGTCCATAACGGCATCATCGAAAATTTCCGCGAATTGCGCGCCGAACTGGCCGCCAAGGGGCGCGATTTCGTCACCGATACCGATACCGAAACCATCGCCCTGCTGTGCGCCGAATATCTTGATGCGGGGGACAGCCCGCGCGAGGCGGCGCGCAAGACCCTGACCCGCCTTGACGGGGCATTCGCCCTTGCCTTCCTGTTCGACGGCGAAGAAGACCTGATGATCGCCGCGCGCAAGGGCAGCCCGCTGGCCATCGGCCATGGCGACGGGGAAATGTATGTGGGCTCGGACGCCATTGCGCTTGCCCCCCTGACCGACCGCATCACCTATCTGGACGAGGGCGACTGGGCCATCATCACCCGCAATTCACTGGAAATCCGCGATGCGGCGGGCGAACAGGTCTCGCGCCCGATGAAGACCATCCAGATCGACAGCGTCATGGTGGACAAGGGCGGCCACAAGCACTTCATGGCCAAGGAAATCGCCGAACAGCCGCTGGTGCTGGGCGAGGCCGTGCGCCATTACCTGTCGGACGATGGCAATACCGTCGCCCTGCCAGAGGATATGGATTTCACAGGTGTTGAACGGCTGACAATGATCGCCTGCGGCACTGCCTATTATGCCTGCCTGACCGCGAAATACTGGTTCGAGCAGCTGGCCCGCATCCCGGTCGAGGTCGATGTCGCATCCGAATTCCGCTATCGCGAACCGCCCGTGACCCGTGGCACCATCGCCCTGTTTGTCAGCCAGTCAGGGGAAACCGCCGACACGCTGGCCGCGCTGCGCTACTGCGCGGGCAAGGCCGACAAGATCGTGTCGGTGGTCAATGTGGCCGAAAGCTCGATCGCGCGGGAAAGCGATTTGGCGCTGCCCATTCTGGCGGGCACCGAAATCGGCGTCGCCTCGACCAAGGCGTTCACCTGCCAGCTGACCGTGCTGCTGATGCTGGCCCTGAAAGCGGCCGAACAAAAGGGCACGCTGACGCCCGAACGCGTGGCCGACCTGCTGTCGCATCTGCGCGCCCTGCCGGGGCTGATGAATGCCGCGCTGACGCTGGACAAGCCGGTGAAAAAGGTCGCCCGCAAGATCGCCGAAGCATCCGACACGCTGTTCCTTGGCCGTGGCGTGATGTTCCCTCTGGCACTGGAGGGCGCGCTGAAACTCAAGGAAATCAGCTACATCCACGCCGAAGCTTATGCGTCAGGCGAACTGAAGCACGGCCCCATTGCCCTGATCGACAAGACCATGCCCGTGGTGATCATGGCCCCACGTGACAACCTTTTCGACAAGACCGTATCGAACATGCAAGAGGTGATGACCCGCGGCGGCAAGGTGCTGCTGATCTCGGACAGTGAAGGGCTGGCCGAGGCCGGGGAAGGCATCTGGCAGTCGATTGAAATGCCACAGGTCGACCCGGTGCTGACGCCCATCCTATATGCCTTGCCGGCGCAATTGCTGGCCTATCACACCGCTGTTGCCAAGGGCACGGATGTGGACCAACCCCGCAACCTGGCCAAATCGGTGACCGTAGAATGACCCTGGACGACGCAATTGCAGAACTGAAAACCCATATCGAACCGGGCCGCGCTGACGGCATGGCAGGTTATCACAAGGTTCAGCGCGAATACCTGGGCATTCCCAATCCCGCCTTAAACGACGTGACAAAGGCGTGGCGACAGATGCTCAGCGTGCCCGAACGGGTCGATCTGGCCCGCGCCCTGTGGGACACCAACATTTTCGAATGCCGCCTGGCTGCGGCGAAACTGCTGACGCAGGCGCGGATCAAGGACGATCAGGCGATCTGGGATCTGATCGTATCCTGGCTGCCCGATCTGGACAGCTGGGCGATTGCCGATCATGCCATGATGGCAGGGCAAAAGCGCCTTGTCGCCCACCCCGAGCGTAGCGAACAGGTGGCCGAGTGGACCAAATCGCAAAGCCACTGGGTGCGCCGCGCCGCCATGGTCGTGACCCTGCCCTATACCAAGCAGAACCACCCTAAACCCGAAGAAATGGCGATCCGCCAAAGGGTGCTGGAATGGGCCGCCGCCTATGTGCGCGACCCTGAATGGTTCATCCAGAAATCGGTGGCCTGGTGGCTGCGCGACCTGTCAAAACACGACCCGGACCGCGTGCGTTACTTTATGTCAAACCACGCCAAATACATGAAACCCTTTGCCCGCAAAGAGGCAGAGAAGTTCCTGCCCAAAGTGGTGGAATCGACCAATGCAAAGCCTGCGGATGCGGACACGCCCGAAGGCGACGCCGACGTGGAATGATGGTGCGGGCCTATTCTGCAAAGACCTGCAATTCGGGCAATCCGGTCAGCGGCGCATCCAGCAGGCGCATCGCCGCCAGTGAAATGCGGCTGCCCGCCGAATTCGGCCCCTTGATCGGAATCAGGTCAACCTGCGCCGATTTGCCATTCGCCCCATAGCTGACCCTGCCCTTCTGCGCGGTTTTCACCAGCGGCGTTTCCAGCCAGAATCCCGGTTTCGCCGGATCGCCAAGCGAGGCGACAGTGGTGCCAATCGGCCCTGCCGCAGCAGGCGCGGGGGCGGCGGCGGCGGCGCGCTGTTCGGGCGTGGTGGTGTCGAACTGTTCGACCGTGCGGGCGGCTTGCGGCGGGCGGACGGCATCTAGGGCCGCGCCCTCGGGGCGGGCCTGCGGGCGCATGGCCGCACCCTCTGCCCCCACGGCGGTTTCAGTGGTTTGGCCGGGCGCGTTTTTCTGCATCAACGCGCAACCGGACAGGGTAAGGCCACAAAGGGCAATCAGGATCGTTCTCATACGCACAGAATAGGGCCATGCGCCATTTGTCGCAATCACGCATACGTGCCCTTGCGTACCGACTGGCCCGTCGCCTAATGTCACCGGCATGAAAACGCCCCTGATCGATCCGTTCCAACGCGCCATTTCCTACCTACGGGTGTCCGTCACCGACCGCTGCGATTTCCGCTGCGTCTATTGCATGTCGGAAAACATGACCTTTCTGCCCAAGAAAGAACTGCTGACCCTGGAGGAGCTGGACCGCCTGTGCAGCACGTTCATCGGGCTGGGCGTGGAAAAACTGCGCATCACCGGGGGCGAGCCGCTGGTCCGCCGCGGCATCATGACATTTTTTGACGCCATGACCCGGCACCTGGGCAGCGGCGCGCTGCGTGAGCTGACCCTGACCACCAACGGCTCGCAACTGGGCCGCTTCGCGGATGATCTCTATGCTGCTGGCGTGCGGCGGGTGAATGTATCGCTCGATACGCTGGACGATCAGAAATTCGCCGACATCACCCGTTGGGGCCGCCTGCCCCAGGTGCTGAAAGGCATCGACGCCGCGCAAAATGCTGGGCTGCGCGTGAAAATCAACGCGGTGGCCCTGAAAGGCTTCAACGAGGACGAGCTGTTCAACATCCAGGACTGGTGCGCCGCCCGCGACATGGACCTCACCTTTATCGAGGTCATGCCCATGGGCGACATCGGCAACGAGGACCGGCTGGACCAATATTGGAAACTGACCGACCTGCGCGCCCGCCTGACCGAACGGTTCACCGTGACCGATCTGCCTGAAAGCACGGGCGGTCCGGCGCGATACGTGCGGCTGGAAGAAACCGGACAGAAAATCGGCTTCATCACCCCGCTGTCGCATAATTTCTGCGAAAGCTGCAACCGCGTGCGCATCACATGCACCGGCGAGATCTACACCTGCCTCGGTCAGGAAGGCCATTCCGACCTGCGCGCGCCCCTGCGCAGCAGCCCAGACGACGCGGTGCTGGAACAGGCGATCCGCAATGCCATCGCGCTGAAACCCAAGGGGCATGATTTCGATTATTCGCGCCAAGACGTGTCAGGCCGCGTGTCCCGCCACATGAGCCACACCGGCGGATGATTCCCCGCACGGCCCGCGCCCTGCGCGCCCTCGCCGCCGCCACGGCAGGGGCGCTTCTGGCCGCCATCACGGTCTGGGCCCATGTCATCTGGATCAATGGCACGGCGCTGACCACGAGCAGCTACCCGATGTCCTCCGAACCCCTGACCAGGCTCACCCTTCTGCGCGACACGGGCCTGCCCAGCCTCGCACTGATCCCGCTGCTATGGGTGCTGGCCCTGCTCTCCGGCCCATGGCCACTGCGGTTTTTTTCGGCGCTTCTTTTCCTTGCCGGCTGGTACTGGCTGGCCGATGGCATCGCCAATCTTTTCGCCCTGCACTTCGGCAATACATGGGCCACGGGCGAAGCATTCGACGCACTGTTCTACCACCCCGTCGCCACACCCGCCCTGATGGGCCTGTCCCTGCTGGCCTATATGGTGCTGCTGTCGCGGCTCAACCGCGCCTGAGGGCACCAGCGCCCCCGGCTTTCATTTTGCCAGAAATACTCCCCGCGGAGCGTCCCGTCACAGCCAGACACGCCAGCGCCCGAACCGGCGCGCAACGCCGCCAGATCAAAGCGCGCGCGACGGCGGGCAAGCCCCGCCCGAGCGCGGGCTTGCCCCTCGCGATCAGCCCACAGGCATCCGTTTCTCAACGATCTCGGCCCACCAGGAACAGCCCGCAGGGATCGCGTCATCGTTAAAGTTATACTCGGGGTGGTGCACCATCGCCGTGTCGCCGTTGCCGACCAGGATATAGGCGCCGGGCCGTTCCTCCAGCATAAAGGCGAAATCCTCGCCCCCCATGACCAATGGTGCCTCGGCACAGTCCCCGGCAACCGCGCGCGCCACGTCGGCGGCGAAATCGGTCTGTTCGGCGTGGTTTACCATCACCGGGTAATTGCGCACGTACTCCAGCGTCGCGGTCGCGCCGAAACTGGCGGCGATCCCTTCGACAATCGCGCCCAAACGGGTCTCGCACAGGTCGCGCATCTCGGGGCTCATGGTGCGCACGGTGCCCTTCATTTCGACCCGCTGCGGGATCACGTTGAATGCCTTGGAGCTTGATTCGATCGAGGTGATCGAGACCACGACATTTTCCACCGGGTCGGCATTGCGTGCCGCAATCGACTGCGCCGCCGTCACGATATGCGCCGCGACCACGGTGCTGTCGATCGTGTCATGCGGTTTCGCAGCATGTCCGCCGCGCCCTTCCACGGTGATTTCGAAAATATCCGTGGCGGCGAAAAACGCGCCTTCGCGGATCGCGAATTGCCCGGTGGCAAGGCCCGGCCAGTTGTGCATCCCGTACACTTCCTGAATGCCGAAACGCTCCATCATGCCGTCCTCGCACATCTCGCGCCCGCCGCCGCCGCCCTCTTCGGCGGGCTGAAAGATCACCACGACGGTGCCGTCGAAATTGCGCGTCTCGGACAGGTATTTTGCCGCGCCAAGCAGCATCGCGGTGTGCCCGTCATGGCCGCAGGCATGCATCGCCCCGTCGGTTTTCGACGCATAGTCCAGCCCGGTCTGTTCGTGGATCGGCAGCGCATCCATATCTGCGCGCAGGCCGATCACCTTGCCCGAACCGGTCTCGCGTCCCTTGATCACGCCCACCACGCCGGTGCGCCCGATGCCTTCCACCACCTCTTCGCAGCCGAATGCGCGCAGCTTTTCGGCCACCACGCCCGCAGTGCGCACCGTGTCGAACAGGATCTCGGGGTGTTCATGCAGATCACGGCGCCATTCGGTGATTTCGGGCAGCAATTCGGCAAAGCGGTTTTTGACGGGCATGGGGGGCCTCCTGTTCGGGTTTTGACTATTTGATCAAACTCTATTTGATCAAACTGTGCCACCGCCCGCGCCCGCCCGCAAGCAGATCAGATGTTCGGACCGGGGATAAGCGATGCCTTTTCCGTGAACCGCCCGAAACGAAAGCGCGTCAGCTCATGACCCGGCGCATCCTCCCGCGCCAGCGCCGCGGCGATGCGGCCAAAGGCGGGGCCGATGCCAAACCCGTGCCCGCACATGCCGGTCACGGCAATCAGCCCCGGCAGTGGCGCGATATGGTCCACCACCGGCACCACATCGGGCAGAACGTCGATCATGCCGGCCCATTTCTGCGACAGCTGAACAGGGCCAAGTGTCGGAAATGCCTGCATGAAATCGCTGCGCAGCCGCGCCAGCCGCTTGGCATCCGGCGCGGGTGACAGCACGCGCATCCGCTCGAACGGGCTTTGGCCTTCGCCCCAGCGGCGGGCCGTGCCCCAGGCATCGGGAAAGCCCTTGGGCGCGAGCGGGCGCAGCCGCACGTCGAATGACCCTTCCAGCGCCAGCGGCAGATAGGCGCGCAGCGCGCGAAAGGCATCCGGCCCCACGTAAAGTTCGGAATAGGCGGCGGGGGCCAGCGTGAACCCGCCATCGGCGCGGCGGCGAAACGCCAGCCGGTCATCGACCCCCGCGCCCTGCAAATCCCCCGCCACAGGTGCGGTCGTCGCCACGTTGGACCGCACGGAAAGCTGCGGCAAAGCCACCCCATGATTGCGCAGAAACAGCGCCGACCACGCGCCACCCGCCAGCACCACGGCACCGGCTTTTACACGCCCTGCTTCGGTCACCACGCCGGTGACGCGCCCCGCCTCGATGTCCAGCGCCCGCACGGCGCAGCCCTCGCGGATCATCACCCCATCGCGCGAGGCCAGCCGCGCCAGTTCCGGCACCGCGCCCCATGGTTCAGCCCGCATGTCGGTGGGGGTGTGCAGCGCGCCCGCCCAAGGGGCCGCCGCGCCGCGGTGCGTATCCCGCACGCCCGCCGCGTCCAGCAGGCGCGAGGACACGCCCAATTCCCGCGCATCCTTCAACCAGTCCGCATAATCCGCCATGGTCTTGTCATTGCGCGCAAGGTAGCTGACGCCGACGGTTTTCACCCCCAGCCGCCCGCCGCATTCTGCATCCAGCGCGGGCCACAGCGCCTGCGCTTCCAATGCGATCGGAACTTCGGCCATGTCGCGGCCCTGCACGCGAATCCACCCCCAGTTGCGGGCCGATTGTTCAGCCGCCACCCGCCCCTTTTCCAGCAGCAGTACAGACATCCCCGCCCGCGCCGCATAAAGCGCGGTGGTCACGCCGATCACCCCGCCGCCGATCACAACCAGGTCGGCGGCATCCGGCAAGGGCGCGGTGAACTCAAGCCCTTCCAACAGGCCATATTCAACGAAGAAAGGGCGGGCAGTCAAAGGGTTACAGCCGCTCCAGAAGGTCGCGCATGAATTGCTCTCCGGCGCGGAACTGCGCGATCTCGATGAATTCATCGGGCTGGTGCGCCTGTTCGATATTGCCCGGCCCGCAGACCACGGCGGCCATGCCGCGGCGCTGGAAATACCCTGCCTCGGTCCCGTAGCTGACCACATGCGACCCATTATCGCCGGTCAACTGGCGCACGATGGTTTCTGCCTCGTTGCCCGGTTCGGGGCGCAGGCCGGGGCCGTTGAATTTTTCCTCCAACGTGATGAAACAGGACGGCTGGATCGCTTTCATCTCTGCCTCGATCCGGGCCACCTCGGCGCGCACGCGGGCTTCCCATTCCTCGGGTGTATCGCCGGGGACAAGCCGGACGGACAGCACGAAATGGCAATCCTTGGCGGTGATGTTATGGGCGGTGCCGCCCACGATCATGCCGACATGGACATTGGACCAAGGCGGGTCGAACATCGCATCCTCGGCGCGGGGCGTTGCGGCCATCGCCTCGGCGTTCATGCGGTTGCCCCAATCGATCAGCTTGGCCCCTTCCATGATCGCGCTGACACCGCGATGCGCCAGCGACGAATGAATTTCAAAGCCGCGCACATGCACCTCCCAGGCCAGGCCGCCCTTGTGGGCGCTGACCGCCTGCATCTCGGTCGGCTCGCCGATGATCGCGGTCGAGGGCATGGGGAAATGCGGCAGCGCATCTTCCAGCAAAGGGTCCGCGCCGATCAGGCCGATTTCCTCGTCATAGGTCAGTGCCAGTTGCAGCGGGCTTTTGACCCCGCGGTGCTGTGCCTCGACCACGGCCCAGATCGCCAGCGCGTCAAATGATTTCATGTCGCAGCAACCGCGCCCGAAATACTTTCCGTCCCGTTCCGTGACCACGAAAGGATCGGTGGACCAATCCTGCCCGTCCACCGGCACCACGTCGGTATGGCCCGACAGGACCAGGGCGCCTTCCTCCCACGGGCCGGCATGGGCCCAAAGCCCCGCCTTCGGCTCGCTTGCGTGGATATGGCGATAGGTCTTCACCCCGTGGCCATCCAGATAGCCCTGAACCCAATCGATCAGGTCAAGGTTGCTGTCGCGCGAAACTGTCGGAAAACCGACCAGTTTTTCCATGATTTCATAAGGTGTCAGGCGCTCCATCATTCAATACCCGCTGTCCGTGGTCAAAACCATGTGCCCCGGCGACACCTCGCGGTACTCGCTGGGCGCCGGATCAAACCCGACCTCGTGGATGGGCGAGGGGATGGGTTTGAAATTCAAATCTTTCTCCGATTTGCGCTGGCGCGGATCGGCGACAGGCACGGCCTTCATCAGGGCCTGCGTATAGGGGTGTTGCGGGTTTTCGAACACTGCGGCGCGCGGCCCCATTTCCACGATCCGGCCCAGATACATGACGGCAACATCATGGCTGACCCGTTCGACCACGGCCATGTCATGGCTGATGAACAGGAAGGACAGGCCCAGTTCGGCCTGCAATTCCATCATCAGGTTCAGCACCTGCGCCTGCACGCTGACATCCAGCGCCGATACCGCCTCGTCCGCAACGATCAGCTTGGGGTTCAACGCCAAAGCCCGCGCAATCGCGACCCGCTGGCGCTGCCCGCCGGACAACTCGTGCGGGTAGCGGCGTTTGAAACTGCGCGGCAGTTCGACCCGGTCGAACAGCATATCCACCCGTTCCTGCAGGGCTTTTCCCTTGTGGGTGCCGTAATTCCACATCGGTTCGGCGACCTGATCGGCCAGCGACATCTGCGGATTCAGAGAGGCGAACGGGTCTTGGAACACCATCTGCATATCCTCGCGCGCGGCGTGTAGTTCGGCGTGGTTCAGGCCCAGAATATCGGTACCGTCCAGATTGACAGAGCCCGACAGCGGATCGACCAGCCGCAAAAGGCTGCGCCCCACGGTGGATTTGCCGCAACCGGATTCGCCGACCAGCGACAGGGTGCGGCCCTTGTTGATGGTAAAGGAAACGTCCTCGACCGCGTGAACATTGGCGACGGTACGGCGCAGGAACCCGCCCTTGACGGGAAAGCGTATCACCAGGTTATTGACCTTCAGCAGTGGCGTGTCGGTGCCCTTGATCGGCATTGGAGTCACGTTTTCCGCCCCCAGCAGGCGCATCGGTTCCGGCAACGGCTTGCCCTTCATTTCCCCAAGACGCGGAACGGCGGCCAAAAGCGCGCGAGTGTAATCATGCTGAGGCTTTTCGAAAATCTCTTGAACCGTGCCCTCTTCAACCTTGTTGCCGCGGAACATGACCACCACGCGGTCGGCCATCTGCGCCACCACGGACATATCGTGGGTGATGAACATCACTGCCGTGCCGGTTTCGCGCTTCAAACGGTCCATCAGGGCCAGAATTTCCGCCTGAATGGTCACATCCAGCGCCGTGGTCGGCTCGTCCGCAATCAGCAAACGCGGTTCGCAGGCCAAAGCCATGGCGATCACGACGCGCTGGCGCATCCCGCCCGACAATTCATGCGGATATTGATGAATTCGGCGCTCTGCTTCGGGGATACGCACCTGTTTCAGCAACTCCAGCGCGCGGGCCTCTGCCTCTTTTTTAGTCATTCCCTTGTGAACGCGCAGGCCTTCGGTCAATTGGCGGCCCACGGTGAAAACCGGATTCAGCGCCGTCATCGGTTCCTGAAAGATCATCCCGATCTCGTTGCCGCGAATCGTGCGCATCAGCGATTGGTCGGCCTTGGCCAGATCAACCTCGCCCCCGCCCTTGCGGTCGAACAGCAATTTACCACCCACAATTTCGCCGCCGCCATATTCCACCAGTCGCATAAGCGACAAGCTGGACACGGACTTGCCCGACCCAGATTCCCCCACGATACAGACGGTTTCGCCGGAATTGACGGTGAAAGAGACATCTTCGACCCCCAGCACCGGGCCGTCCTTTGTCTGGAACTGAACCCGCAGGTTTTCGATCCGGGCGATAGGAGAGGCGCCGGGCGCCTCGCTCGTTTGGTCCAGCATGTTGCATCCTGTCAAAGCGGCTGTGATCCCCCGACGCTACAGACGCCGCAAAGCAAGTGTCAAACGATCTGCCCACAAGTCGTGCATTGGCCTCGCGTCATCTTGCGCCAAGGCTTGCAATTTTTGATCAATCGGTTTGGAATGAAACAACCGTGGGGGACGTGGTGCAAACACGGGCACCGAATTGGACCGGATATCGCGACGCCAGATCGCGTGGGCCGATTTTTTCTTTCCCGCGGATAAAACGACGACCAAGGCGCAAGCCGGTCCAAAGCGAAAAAGGCGCGAGCCTGTCCAACACGACCGAGGCGCGAGCCTGTCTAACAAGGAGAGCGAGACCAATGAAACTCAAGGCAACCCTGCTGGGCGCTGCCGCAGCGTTTGCGATGGCCCCGATGGCCATGGCCGAACGCGGCACCGACGGCAATGTGAACGTAATCTACTGGCAAGCACCATCGATCCTGAACCCCTACCTGTCGTCAGGGACCAAGGACATCGAATCCTCCTCGCTGGTGCTGGAGCCGATGGGCCGTTTCGATCCATCGGGCAAGCCCGTAGCATGGCTGGCGACCGAGATTCCGACCGTTGAAAACGGCGGTGTGTCCGAGGATCTGACCTCGATCACCTGGAAGCTGAAAGACGGGCTGAAATGGTCCGATGGCAGCGATGTCACCTCGGACGATCTGGTGTTCACCGCCGAATACTGCATGCACCCCGAAGGCGGCTGCGCGCAGCTTGAAAAATTCGAAGGCGTGAAATCGGTCGAGGCTTTGGACCCGCAGACCGTCAAGGTGACCTTCAGCGAACCCAAGCCCTATCCCTACCTGCCCTTCATGGGCGCGGAATCGCCCGTGCTGCAAAAGGCGCAGTTCAGCGAATGCCTGGGCGCGAAAGCCCCTGAATGCACCTCGGCCAACTTCATGCCCATCGGCACCGGCCCGTTCAAGGTGGATGAATTCAAACCGAACGACGTGATTTCCCTGTCGGCCAACGACAATTTCCGCGACCCGGCGAAACCGGCCTTTGCCACCATGACCTTCAAGGGTGGCGGCGATGCGACGGCTGCGGGCCGCGCGGTTCTGGAAACCGGCGAATACGATTACGCGTGGAACCTGCAACTGGCCCCCGATGTCATCGCCAAGATGGAAGAGGCCGGCAAGGGCAAGACCGTGGCGGGTTTCGGCACGCTGGTCGAACGGATCGAATTGAACATGACCGATCCGTCCCCCGACCTGCCCGAGGGCGAGCGCGCGACCGCCAAGCACCCGCACCCGTTCCTGTCGGACCTGAACGTGCGCAAGGCCATGTCCATGGCGATCGACCGCACGCTTCTGGTTGAAATCGGCTATGGCCAGGCCGGCCGCCCGACCTGCAACCTTGTGCCCGCGCCCGCGGTCTATGCCTCGGACAATACCGATTGCATGACGCAGGACATCGAAGGTGCCAAGGCCCTGCTGGAAGAGGCCGGTTACACCGACAGCGACGGTGACGGCGTCCGCGAAAAGGATGGCGTGAAGCTGTCCGTGGTCTACCAGACCTCGACCAATGCCGTGCGCCAGGATTTCCAGGCGATCATCAAGGAATGGTGGAGCGAGATCGGCATTGAAACCGAACTGCGCAACATCTCAGGCTCGGTCTTCTTTGGCGGCGATCCCGGCTCTCCGGATACGTTCCAGAAGTTCTATGCCGACGTGGAAATGTATGCCAACAACTTCCCCGGCACCGACCCCGAAGGCTATCTGGCGCAATATACCTGCGACAAGGCTCCGCGCCCCGAAACGCAGTGGCAGGGCCAGAACATCAACCGTTTCTGCGATCCAGCCTATGACGCGCTGATCGCCGAGCTGGGCAAAACCGGCGAGATCGAGAAACGCGCCGAACTGGCGAAAAAGCTGAACGACATGCTGACCAAGGACACCTACACCATCCTTCCGCTGGTGGACCGTGGCCGGGTTTCGGCCCATTCCAACAGCCTTGGCGGTGTGGACCTGAACACATGGGATTCCGAACTGTGGAATGCCGCTGACTGGTATCGCATCAAGTAATGCCAATGCGGGCGGGCTGTCATGGCCCGCCCTATCCCCTGCCCGCGCAATTCCAAGAATAATGAACAGAGGCGCCTGAATGCTGACCTTCACCATCCGCCGGCTTGTATTGGCCGTGCCGACGCTTCTGTTCATCAGTCTTGTCATATTTCTGCTGCTGGAACTCGCCCCCGGCGATCCCATGGCGCAGGTGCCCCTGACCGTGCCCCCCGAGGTGAAAGAGAAAATGCGCCTAGCCCTGGGTCTGGGCGAGCCGACGCATATCCGGTTCTTCAAGTGGCTGGTGCAGTTCTTCTGGATCGAACCGCAAGTGTTCATCGACTGGATGACCACCAAATCGGCCATCGCCAGCATCCTGCCCGATACCGATTTCTACACCCCCTGCGGCGTTGGCGCGGCGGCGGAATGCGACCTGCGCATCCTGTCGTGGCAAACCCGCAGCCCGGTGATGGACATCGTGGTGCAGCGCCTGCCGCAAACCCTGTGGGTGGTGGGCATGGCCTATATCGTTGGTGTCTTGATCGCCATTCCCATCGGAATCTATTCGGCCTACCGGCAATATTCGGTGTTTGATCAGGCGGGCACATTCGTCACCATGATCGGCTTTTCGATCCCGCCGTTTTTCACCGGCCCGCTGCTGATCGTGATCTTTTCCGTCTATCTGGGCTGGCTGCCGTCGATCTACGACACCACGCTGAAGGTGGTCAGCTGGGACACCTTCGTGATCCAGTTCAAACAGATGGTCATGCCGGTGATGGTGCTGGCGCTGCAAACCACGGCGCAGATCAGCCGCTACATGCGCGCCGCCATGCTGGACAACCTGAACCAGGATTACGTGCGCACCGCCCGCGCCAAAGGGCTAAGCGAGGCCGTCGTGGTCATGGTCCATGTGTTACGCAATTCCATGATTCCCGTGGTGACGGTGATTGCACTGGGGATGCCCGCCATTTTTGGCGGCGCCATCATCACCGAGGAAGTGTTCAAGGTGAACGGCATCGGGTCGCTGCTGATCGGTGCGCTTTTCGCCAATGACCTGCCGATGGTCATGACCCTGACCTTCATGTTCGCGATCCTGATCGTGCTGTTCAACCTGATCGCCGACATTCTATACGGCGTGCTTGACCCGAGGATCCGCTATGACTGAGGCCTCCACCCCGCGCATCGGCGCGCTGCAAGACAACGAGCCGCCCAAGCCGCACCGCTCCCGCGGGGCCGACATCTGGGCGCAGTTTTCCAAACACAAGGGCGCGATGCTGGGTGGCGGGTTCCTCATCTTCATCACGCTGGCCGTGCTGATCGGCCCGTGGCTGTGGGGCGTGGACCCGCAGAAACTGGACATCCGCAACAAGGACATTCGCCCGCTCTGGAGCGGGCTTTTCAGCGATGCGAAAACCAGTTGGGCGCGGCCCTTTGGCACCGACAACCTTGGCCGCGATCACATGGCGCAAATCCTTGCCGGTGGCCGCGCGTCGATGGCGGTCGGCTGGGCCGCGATGCTGCTGTCGCTGATGATCGGCACGTTTATCGGCGTTCTGGCCGGGTTCTTCCGTCGGCTGGACGGGGTGCTGATGCGCCTGACCGACCTGTTCCTGTCGCTGCCGATCCTGCCCTTGCTACTGGTCGCCGTGACCCTGTTCCGCCAACCGCTGCGCGCCAATTTCGGACCTGAGGGCGGCATGTTCATCCTGATCGTCTGCATCATAGGCGTGACATCCTGGATGCCCACCGCCCGCATCGTGCGCGGCGACATTCTGGCCCTGAAGGAACGCGAGTTCATCTATGCCGCCCGTTCGATCGGCACGCGCCCCTTTGCGATCATCCGCCGCCACCTGCTGCCCAACGTGCTGTCGCCGATCGTGGTGTCGGCCACGCTGGGGCTGGCCACGGCGATCATCACCGAAAGCGCGCTGTCCTTCCTTGGCGTGGGCTTTCCGTCGGACTTTCCCACATGGGGCAAGATGCTGGCAGACGCCGTACCCCGCATGAGCGAATATCCCGAGCGCGTCCTGCTGCCCGGCATCGCGATTTCGCTGACCGTTCTGGGGGTGAATTACCTTGGCGACGGGCTGCGCGACGCATTGGACCCGCATATCAGGGGCCGCTGACAGCTTTCCCGCCACACCATGAAAATAAGGACGCCGCCCCATGTCACCGGGACGGCGTCCTGCATTTGTCCCTGCGGCACCGCACAAAGCGGAACAACCACCCGCCGCCAAGACCAACCCGGAACATTGTTCCGATAAAGTCATCTTTCGCACCCCTGCCCGGCTTGATACAGCGTTCCAATCACGCCAATTGGAACATCATTCCCAAAAGCAGGAGCCTCCCATGTTCGAATCCCTCGGCTTTGAAAACGCCACCGCCCCGCAAGTCGCCGTCTGGTTCGCCCTCGCCATTGGCGTGGCTTTTGGCATCCTTGCGCAGATCACCCGCTTCTGTTTTCGCCGCATGATCGACGGGACAGACCGCCGCCAAGCGGCAGCCGTCTGGCTGACTGCGCTGGCGACCGCAGTGATTGGCACGCAATTTGCCGTGGCCCAAGGTCTGATCACATTCGATGACCACCGCTTCATGGCCGCCGAGCTGCCCGGGCTGGCCATCCTGATCGGCGGGTTGGCATTCGGTGCGGGCATGATCCTGACGCGCGGCTGCGTGTCGCGCCTGACCGTTCTGGCAGGCGGCGGCAACCTGCGCGCTGTGCTTGTGCTGCTGGCGTTTGCCATCACCGCCCACGCCACGCTCAAGGGCGTGCTGGCACCGGTCCGCACCACTCTGGGCGCTGTCACCCTGCCGCTGGAAAACACCGCCCTGCCCGGCAATGGCCTGATCTGGGCCGCAGTCATCGCATTGGCCGCAGTGGCCTTTGCACTGCGGTCCGGCCATCGCGCCACCACCCTGATCCTCGCCGCGGTTCTTGGCCTTCTGGTGCCGCTGGCATGGGTCGGGACCGGCTATATCCTGCTGGATGAATTCGACCCCATCGCGATGGAATCGCTGTCCTTCACAGCCCCCGCATCCGAGGCGCTGTTCTTCACCATCGCCTCGACCTCAATCCCCGCTGGCTTTGGCACCGGGCTTCTGGGCGGGGTCGTGATCGGCGCATTCGCGGCCAGCATCCTGCGCGCCCAGTTCCAATGGCAAAGCTTCGACAGCCCGCGCCAGACCGGCCGTTACCTCGCGGGCGCTGTCCTGATGGGCACCGGCGGCGTGCTGGCGGGCGGCTGCACCGTGGGCGCGGGCCTGTCTGGCATTCCCACGCTGTCCGTGGCCGCGATCCTTGCCATTGTGTCGATCGGGTTGGGTGGCATCGCCACCCGCGCGATCCTTAGTGCATCTGCCTCTGAATCCGGCGGATCGACCACCACACCAAAGCTACAACCGGCAGAGTGATCGCCGCCGTCAACTCCCCCTTGCTCAGCCCCATCGGCCCGGCAAGGGGGTATAGCGCGTAACCCGCCAGCGACACCGCGTAATAGCTGATCGCGACCACCGACAGCCCCTCGACCGTCTTTTGCAGCTTCAACTGCATATCCGCGCGTTTATCCATGCTTTCAAGCAGTTGCTGGTTCTGGGCCGAGCGTTCCACATCGACCCGCGTGCGCAGCAATTCACCCGCACGCATCGCCCGCCCCGCCATGGACCGCAGCCTGACTTCGGTGGATTTCACCGTGCGCATGGCCGGATCATAGCGGCGCATCATGAATTCGTTATAGGTCTGGCGGCCATCGAAACGGGCCTCGCGCATGACCTCGATCCGCTGATGCACGATCGCCTCATACGCCTCGGTCGCGCCAAAGCGAAACGCCGTCTGCGCGCTCAGGTTCTCCAACTCGGCGGATACTTCCAGCAGCCCTGCCAAGGTTTCATCGGCGGGTTTGTCCGCCGCGCGCATATCTGCCACCAGCCGCGTCAACTGCCCATCAATCCGCGCCATTTGCGGGCCGATTTCACGCACGCGGGCAAAGCCCAGCATGGACAGGGTTTTATATGTCTCGATCTCGCACAGGCGCTGCACGATCCGCCCGATCCGGCGCGCGCCCGTGCCCGGCGCGATGAACACGGCAAATCGCATGTGGCCACTTTCGTCGATACGGAAATCGCCCGCCATCACGCCCGCATCGTCCAGCACGCGGCTGCAGGCCAAGCTTTCGGGCACGAACCACTGGGTGATCTTGCCGATGGCGTCATCCTTGTCCTGCCACGGCTCCACCCGGATATGGGCCGAGCTGACGCAGACCCCCGGCGCATCGGCCAGCCAGTCGGCGGGGAACACCTCGAAATCCACGGGGTCAAATGCGCGGTCCGACAGGCTGTCATTGAAGGCCGTATAGGTCACGAATTCGGTATGGCTTTCCCATTTCAGCATATGCCGCCCGATCCGGCCAAACCAATGGGTCGCGCCGGGTTTCGGGTGGGTCGCGCCGTAGCGGTCCAGCAGTGCGGTCAGATGCGCGAAATCCGCCGCACGATCGCGGCTGGCGGCATCCTCGACCCGCTTGATCGCCATATAGGCGGCGGTGCAAGGCACGGTAAGCGAGGGGAAAGGCCGCGCGTGCAATTCATTGGCCAACTCGTAACGCAATGGGTGGTCGTCAAGGTGCGGCATCAGGGCTCTCCGGTTCGCATGACGTTCACGATAACCGCTATGCGCGCCGCTGCAAAGGCGACAAATCGTTCCCGTTCAATGGCTTATCTGTATACCACCGTGTGCCGTTTCAGCCGGCGCCGATGCCTCGCCCATATCGGGCAATACAGCCTGCGCACGGTCCAGCCGCTTGTGCGGCGCGCGGCCTGCCCCGAACTCCAAGATCGCCCGTGCCCGCACGGCGCAGCCCCGGCGCAAGGCGCGTTGCGACAGTGCCTCATAATAGGCGGGGCTGTCCTTGCGTTTGGCCAGCATCCGCGCCCATGTCTCCGTCGACAGCCCACCCTTGATCGCGCGGCTGGCCACGGTGGTCAGCACTCCCATTTCCTTAAGCTGCCTAGGCAGCTTATGCCCCAGAAACGGCGCGGGATAGCGGGTGATATTGTCGGCATCGAACCGCGCGGCATGGGCCGCGTCGGGTCCGAAGCAGGGATCATAGAACAGCTTGACCTCGGCCGCGCCCCGCGCGGCGCGGGCCGCGTCCGACCATTTGCCATCCCAGTCACCGATGCGCCGCCCCTCAAGGTAGCGCTGTTCCCAAGGGACCAGATCACGCCGCAGGGTCGATTGCGGCGACATTGCCACCACACGGCACTTGGGGCTGACAACGGAAAATGACGCTGCGGCAAAGCCCCCATCGAGGCACCGTAGAACACCACCTCGTCGAAGCCCTTGAAAAACCCCTCATCCCGCAAGCGTCGGTAAATGCTAAACATTTCCCCATCGCGGAACCAATCGTTGCGCTTGGTCATATTGCCCAGGTGGGACCAGCCCATCGCCTCGGCCAAGTGGTGTCCCCAGGGCAGGCGCGGCGGCTCGCTATGGACCGACCCCTTGTGATCGAAGGTCACAAGCAGCTTGTCATTGCGCGGCAGGAAGCTCACGCAGTGGTTCGACATATTGCGGATGAACCCCTTGCGGGAATTGCCTTGGCAGGCCATCGCCACAGCGCGGATCAAACTCATGACGGCCAGCCTCCGGGTCGGCAGTTTACCAAGAATACAGCGATCATTCTGCCCCAGGTGCGGCGCGATGGAAACCCTTTGCCGCTATCCGCGTGCAGTGCGCACCTCGCGCTCCAGCCGCGGGATGTGCCAGCCTTCCTGCGCGTCATGGATCCAGTCCACCACCCGCTGCGGCAACAAGGGCCGGTCGCGGGCCAGACATGCCGCAACCAGCGCACGGCACCACGGCAAGGAGTCATGCCGTGCCCGCACCATTCCCCGCCATTGCGCGACGTCCAGACGCCCCTCGACCAGGGCAGACATGGTCTGATCCAGCAGGCCCATGTGCAACAGGTGCCGACCCACGCGATGACCCGCAAAGGGCAGGCGCAGGTGATGCGCCCCGTCCGCCGCCGCACCATCGCGGTAGCGCGAATCACGCCAGTCGCCACGCTCGTAGCCGCGGCGATACCGCCCCTCCCACGGCACTGCCAAAGGGTCCAGCCGGGTTTGCGGCACCAAGGCCACAACCCGCGCGCCGGGGGCCGCGACGGAAAACCCGGCGAAAAACCCCGCGCCCGACGATTCGTCGAACAGATCGAACAAGGCACCATGGCGGAACCAGTCATTGCGCCGCGCCATCATCACGCCAAGCTGGCTGTCCCCACGCCGCGCCAGCCAGTCATGCCCCCAAGGCAGCTGCGGCCCCTGCCCATCGCGGTCTTTCATATTGTCGAAGGTCACGACCAAACGCGGCCCGCGCCTGAAAAACGCCACCCCATGGCGCGGCAGGGCGCGGAAAAACCCGCGCCTTCCCTCCTGCATCGCGCAGCGCCTGAATTTATGCGGCACATCCATCCCGCCAGCATAAACGGAAAATCCGAACCATCCGTTACCGCCACCCAAACCCATTCATTGTTCCGCAAATACCTCCCGCCGAAGGCTCCCGCACCATCCTCGCCCGCCACAAACGAAAAAGGGCGCCCCGCAAGGCGCCCTTCCCCATTTTCCATGTCCAAAGACTTACGAAATCTTGGTCAAAAGCTCGTCCAGCGACTTCTTCGCGTCACCATAGAACATGCGCGTGTTCTCTTTGTAGAACAGCGGGTTCTCGATACCGGAATAACCGGTGCCCTGACCACGTTTCGACACGAACACCTGTTTCGCCTTCCAGCACTCCAGAACCGGCATCCCCGCGATGGGCGAATTCGGGTCTTCCTGCGCGGCGGGGTTCACGATGTCGTTGGATCCGATCACGATGGCCACATCCGTTTCCGGGAAGTCATCGTTGATCTCGTCCATTTCCATGACGATGTCGTAAGGCACTTTCGCCTCGGCCAGCAGCACGTTCATGTGGCCCGGCAGACGCCCCGCAACGGGGTGGATGGCGAAACGCACGTTCTTGCCCTTGGCGCGCAGACGCTTGGTCAGTTCGGAAACCGACTGCTGCGCTTGCGCCACGGCCATGCCGTAACCGGGGATGATGATGATGCTGTCGGCTTCTTCCAAAGCCTGTGCAACGCCGTCGCTGTCGATGGCGATCTGCTCGCCCTCGACTTCCATCGCGGGGCCGGTGGTGCCACCGAAACCGCCAAGGATGACCGAGATGAACGAACGGTTCATCGCCTTGCACATGATGTAGGACAGGATCGCACCCGAGGACCCGACCAGCGCGCCGGTCACGATCAGCAGGTCATTGCCCAGCGTGAAACCGATCGCAGCCGCAGCCCAACCCGAGTAGGAGTTCAGCATTGACACAACCACCGGCATGTCCGCGCCGCCGATCCCCATGATCAGGTGATAGCCGATAAAGAAGGCCGCCAGCGTCATCAGCAGCAGCGCCCACATGCCAGCCCCGTTCAGGAACATGATCAGCAGGATCACCGACAAAGCCGCCGCGCCCGCGTTCAGCATGTGACCGCCGGGCAGTTTCTTGGCCTTGCCGTCAACCTTGCCGGCCAGCTTGCCAAAGGCGATGATCGACCCGGTGAAGGTCACCGCACCAATGAACACACCAAGGAAAACCTCGACCTTCAGGATGGCCTGCTCGACGCCGGTTTTATGCGCCAGCACGGCACCAAAGCCTTTGACGCCCATGTCGTGCAGGGCCGCCATTGCGCCCGCCTCGTTCAGGGTCGGCGAAATCTGCGCTTTCAGCTCCAGCACGCGGCCCAGTTCGATATAGGCGTTGTAGCCGATCAAAACGGCAGCCAGACCCACGAAAGAGTGTAGCGCCGCGACCAGTTGCGGCATCTCGGTCATCTCGACCTTGCCTGCAACCATCTGGCCCAGGTAGGCGCCGACACCGATCATGACCAGCACGATCAGGTAGTTGCCCATACCCGGCCCGAACACGGTGGCGAAAACCGCCAGTGCCATGCCCGCAATGCCATACCAGACAGCGCGTTTCGCGCTTTCCTGACCCGAAAGACCACCCAACGAAAGGATGAAGAGAACAGCCGCCGCGATGTATGCGGCAGAAACGATTCCGATGCTCATTTTACGCTCCCTCCCCTTACGATTTCTGGAACATGGCCAACATGCGGCGCGTGACCATGAAGCCACCGACGATGTTGATCGTTGCGATCAGGATGGACACGGCGGCAAGGAAAACCACCAGCCAGCTGCCCGAACCCACCTGCAGAAGCGCGCCAAGGATCACGATGCCGGAAATGGCGTTCGTGACGGCCATCAGCGGCGTGTGAAGGCTGTGGCTGACGCCCCAGATCACCTGGAAGCCAACAAAGCAGGACAGCGCGAAGACGATGAAATGCGACATGAAGCTTTCGGGGGCGAAACCGCCCACCACCAGCAACAGCAGCGCACCCACGACCAGCAAAATCACTTGGCTCTTGGTCTGCGCCTTGAACGCGGCGGTCTCTTTCGCGCGTTTTTCCTCGGGCGTCAGTTCCTTGGGCTTTTCCTTGGTCTGGGCCGCGATCGCCTGCACTTTTGGCGGGGGCGGCGGCCAGGTGATTTCGTGATCATGGGTCACGGTCGCGCCGCGGATCACGTCATCTTCCATGTCATGGTTGATCTGACCGTCTTTTTCAGGAGTCAGGTCGGTCATCATGTGGCGGATGTTGGTCGCATACAGGGTCGAGGCCTGCGATGCCATGCGCGACGGGAAATCGGTGTAGCCGATGATGGTCACGCCATTGTCGGTCACGATCTTCTCGTCTGCGACGGTCAGCTTGCAGTTGCCGCCCTTTTCCGCCGCAAGGTCCACGATGACGGAACCGGGTTTCATGGCTTTCACCATGTCTTCGGTCCACAGCTCGGGCGCTTCGCGGTTGGGGATCAGCGCCGTGGTGATGACGATGTCCACCTCGGGGGCCAGTTCGCGGAACTTGGCCAGCTGCGCTTCGCGGAACTCGGGGCTGGACACAGAAGCATAGCCGCCCGTGGCCGCGCCATCGGTCTGCTCTTCCTCGAAATCCAGGTAGACGAATTCGGCACCCATGGATTCGACCTGCTCGGCCACTTCGGGGCGCACGTCGAACGCATAGGTGATCGCACCCAGCGAGGTGGACGTGCCAATCGCGGCCAGACCGGCCACGCCCGCGCCCACGACCAGAACCTTGGCGGGGGGCACTTTACCGGCGGCGGTGATCTGACCCGTAAAGAACCGGCCAAAGTTGTTGCCTGCCTCGATCACGGCGCGATAGCCCGCAATATTGGCCATGGACGACAGCGCATCCATTTTCTGCGCGCGCGAAATACGCGGCACCATCTCCATGGCGATCACGTTGGCGCCTTTTTTCTTCGCAGCCGCCAACCCGGCTTCGTTTCCGGCGGGGTTGTAGAAGGAAATCAGCGTCAGGCCTTCGCGCAGGCGCTTCATTTCCGTCTCGTTGGGCTGGCGAACTTTGGCGACGATGTCGCATTCCTTCCACAGCGCGGCGGCGGTCTTGATGATCTCCACCCCGTTTGCGGCATAGGTCTCGTCGCTGAAACCGGCAGCGGCACCCGCTCCGGTCTCGATGGCGCAGTCATACCCCAGTTTCTGGAGTTGAAGCGCCGAATCAGGAGTCATCGCAACGCGATTTTCCCCTTCAAACACTTCCTTTGGCGTTCCGATCTTCACGTCAGACGTCCCCCTTCTATTGTCGTTTCTTCCCCGGTCAGATCATAACCGAAGCGTGTTCCCTTGTCTGTGCGCAATATTATTTCACAGATATTCTGCGCTTGCACTGCCCTGAATGTCGCAACCTGTCAAATCCAACGCCGCGTTTTCTGTGCATATCGGGCAAAATCGGCGCGAAACCGGCGTCTTAGGCGGTTTTCCTCGGGGATGACAAAACGTCGTTCCACGATCCACAGGAAAATCGGAACAAGCGGCAGCGCCAGTACCGCGTCCATCCGCAGGATCAAACCGGCCAGAATCAGCATATCCCCGATGTAAATCGGGTTGCGAGTGCGTTTGAAAATGCCGGTTTGCACCATGTGGCTGGCATCCTGATGCGGAATCAGCGTGGTCCGGTGCTTGCGCATCTCGACAAAGGCCAGCCCCATCAGGATCAGCCCGCCGCCCAAAAGGATACCGCCCAGAAAATCTGCCCAATAGCCGACGAAAGCCAGCCCCATGGGCAGGTATTCGGCCTGCGCCCAGGCGATCGCGATCATCAGGGCCAGCCATGCGGGCGGGATGTCCAGCCATTGTTTCAGGGTCATCTTGGGCATTTGGGTGTTCCGGGAAATATTTGCGCGCCTGACCCCGCTGTCTAAAGACATCGGACCAGACGCGCAAAAGGTCATGCTGTCACGCCATGCCTGGCGCAGCGGCAGCAGTCACAGCGTGGTGCCTTATTCAAATTCCATCTCGGCAAAGATGCGGCCAGCGTTCTTTGTCGCAAGCTCCTCGAACGTGTCCAGATGGGTCCAGTTGGACTGGTCCACGTAATAGGCCGAGGCCAGATCGCCCCCCTCCTCCAGATGCGCGCCGATCTTGTCGCGCAGGTCGTGCAGGTAGCCGACCGTGCCCGTGGTGACAGTGCCCATGTTGGTGGGGTGGCCGTGACCGGGAATCACGTAAGCCGCGCCCAGATCGGTGAACGGCCCCTCGAAGGTTTCGATCCAGCACGATGTGCAGGTATCCTCGAAAATCGGGGGCATGCGCTCGTGAAAGGCGATGTCGCCCGCGATCACCGTATCCCACGCGGGGATCCAGACCTGCGTGTCGCCGGGACCATGGGCCGGGCCAAGGTGCAGGATTTCAAAGGTCACGCCGCCCATCTCGACGATCTTCTTGTCGGTAAAGGTCTCGTCGGGTGCGACGACGCGGGTGCCTTCCGCCTTGTCCTTGTTATAACGCTCCATCCCCATCAGGATCTGGTCGCCATGGGATTTGATCTCCTCGGCGGCATCCTCGTGCATCAGGATCGGCACGCCCTGGTCGCGCCAGTAGGAATTGCCAAGCACCGCGTGGCCCTGCCCGTTCTCGCTGATCACCAGCTTGACGGGCTGGTCGGTGATGGCCTTGATTTCCTCATGCAAGGCAGCGGCCAGACGGGCGCTTGCGCCGCCGTTCACGACCAGAACCCCGTCATCGGTGACTACAAAGCTCAGGTTGTTGTTGTGGCCCGAGTTTTCATAGGTCGGCGGCGCGGTGGCCCCGATGGCGGTATAGACATGGGGCACGAATTCGTAGGGTTTCGAATACAGCTCGGACTGCGGATACTGGTCGGCGATATCTTCGCTGGCCAAGGCGGGGGACGCGGCGATCAGGGCTAAGGTCAGGATGCGGGTAAACATGGTCTCTCCTCCTCGGGATGCTGGGCGCAGGCTATGCATTCACATATGTGAATGCAAGCCATCCGCGACAGGGATACGAGGCATTCCCGCAAGATGCCCCGCCCCTACCACCTCGGGCCGAGTTCTGTACAAACAGGGGCGCTCCCGCCCCCTTATCGGTCCGCGCCTTGCGGCGCGCCCCGTTCGGGGTTGGGCCCAGCCCCGGCTTTGCCGGGGCCACGCCCAACGCCGAATGCGGGCGCAAGCCCGTCTTGAGGGGGCGGGAGCGCGCCTTGGCTAAGCGCACCAACCGCTATGCGGAATATCCTTCCGCACCTCTTGCGAAGCCCCGCTCTTTCCCTCAAACTGCGCCACAAAGCAAACAGGAGGATACCCATGGAACTCAAAGGCAAACACGCGCTGGTCACGGGCGGCGGCACCGGCATCGGCCTTGCCATCGCACGCGCCCTTGCCGCCGAAGGGGTGCAGGTCACCATCACCGGCCGCCGCCTCAACGTCCTGCAAGAGGTGGCCGAACCCAGCATGCACCCCGCCGCCATGGATGTCACCGACGACAAGCAGGTGGCCGATGTGATCGCCGATGCCGTGGCCCAGCGCGGCCCGATCCAGATCTGCGTCGCCAATGCCGGCATCGCCGAGGGGCGCAAGCTGCACAAGACCGACACCGATTTCTGGCGCAAGATCATGGCAACCAATCTTGACGGCTGTTTCTACACGGTGCGCGAATCCCTGCGCTCGATGCTGGAAACCGACTGGGGGCGGGTGATCGCCATTTCGTCGATTGCAGGGGTGCGCGGCGCGCCGGGGGCCGGGGCCTATGCGGCCTCCAAGCATGGGGTGATCGGCATGATCCGCTCCTTCGCCGAGGATTTCATGGGCGGGCCCTACACGTTCAACTCGATCTGCCCGGGCTATGTGGACACGCCCATCGTGACCCGCAACACCGATGCGATTTCGCAGCGCGCCGGCGTGCCCGAGGATGCCGCCCGCCAGATGATGATCGACATGAACCGCCACAAGCGCCTGATCACACCCGAGGAAGTCGCCGCCGCAGCCATGTGGCTGTGCAACCCCGTCTGTCAAAGCGTCAACGGATCCGAGGTGAAGATCGCGGGTGGGCAGGTCTGACCCTGACCGCGATTCAGACCGCCAAACGCGCCCCCTTTCGCAGCGCCAAAGGGGGCGCTACACCTGCGTCATGACGCATACACATGACACCGCCCTGACCCGCCCCCTTTTTGATTTGCCCGATGGGGTCACCTATCTTGACGGCAACTCCCTCGGCCCCCTGCCCTGCGGTGCCGCGCAGCGGGTGGCCGACCGGATGCAGGACGAATGGGGCGCGATGCTGATCACCGCGTGGAACCGCGCCGGATGGATGGCTGAACCTGCCCGCATATCCGCCCGCATCGCCCGCCTGATCGGGGCCGAACCGGACCACGTGACCCTAGGCGACACCCTGTCGCTGCGCCTGTATCAGGCGCTCCACGCCGCGCTGTCCTTAACCGACCGGCGCGAAATCATAACCGACAGCGGCAATTTCCCGTCCGACCTGTATATGGCGCAGGGGCTGCTGGACACGCTGGGGCGCGGCCATACCCTGCGCGTTGTCGCGCCAAAGGACGTGGCCAGCGCCATTTCAGACGAAACCGCCGTGCTGATGCTGACGCAAGTCGATTACCGCACAGGCCGCAAGCATGACATGGCGGCGCTGACCGCCAAAGCGCATGACCACGGCGCGCTGACGGTCTGGGACCTGGCCCACAGCGCCGGCGCGATCCCCGTGAATCTGACCGGGGCACAGGCCGATTTCGCCGTGGGCTGCACCTATAAATTCCTCAATGGCGGGCCGGGTTCGCCTGCGTTTCTTTACGCCGCCCCGCGACATGTAAACGCGGTGCACCCCGCCCTGCCCGGCTGGCTGGGCCATGCACAGCCCTTTGCCTTTGAACCGAAATATACCCCCGCCGAGGGCATCGACCGGTTCCGCGTCGGCACGCCGCCGGTTCTGGCCTTGGCCGCGCTGGATGCGGCGCTGGACGCATTCGACGACACCACCATGCGGGCCATCCTCGAAACCTCCATCACCCTGTCCGAACAGTTGATCCAAGGCATCGCGACACATGCCCCGCAGCTCACACTCGCCTCGCCCACCGATCCGGCGCAGCGCGGCAGCCAGGTCTCATTCCGCCACCCCCATGCCTATGCCATCTGTCAGGCGCTGATCGCCCAGGGCGTGATCGGCGATTTCCGCGCGCCGGATATCCTTCGCTTCGGCATCACGCCGCTTTATACCACCGCGGGTGACATCGACCGCGCGGTGCAAATCCTTGGGGAAATTATGAAGACCGGCGCTTGGGACCGGCCCGAATTTCACGCACGTCAGGCTGTGACCTGACCGCTGAAATCAGGCCCGCAGGCCGCGTGCCATCAGCCGCGCCAGGCGGCCCATTCCGGCCTGCAAGGCGGCCCAATCGCGGGCCTCTTCCTTGATACCGTAAAGCGCCGCCATAAGCACCTGCGCGACCTCTTCCGCCGGACCATCCAGCACCACGCGCCCAGACTCGGCCTCGCGCCGCAACCACGCGGCCCAGACAGCCATCAGCCGCGCATCGCCCTCGCGGGCGACCTCGGCCCCGACGCTGCTCTTGCTATCGATCAGCTCCAGCCCGTGCGGGCTGGTCATCATGTCCTTGAAAGCCGTGCCACAGATCGCGGCAAAACCCGCCCCGATCACCGCATCCAATGCGCCCTCGCCCGAAAGCGCCGCCTGCAAATTCGCCTCGGCCTGCGCGAAGTAATGCAGAACGAGCGAGCGGAATATGTCTTCTTTATTGCTGAAATGCAGATAGAGCGCCGCGCGGCTCATCCCCGCCGCCTTGGCGATTTCCGCCATGGAAACGCGGCGATACCCATAGGCGGCAAAGCTGCGATACCCCGCATCGAGGATCGCCAGTTTCTTGTCATCTGCCTGCTGCACACTGCTCATGAAACGCTTTTGACAAAACCGCCACATTTTGTCAATTGACACCCCGACACTTAACGCTCATTTTGTCACGAAACCGCCAAACCAGCCGAACAGGAGGCCCGCCATGACCACCCTCACCGTCAACGGAACCACCCATGACGTGGACCTGCCCGATGATGTGCCCCTGCTGTGGGCGCTGCGCGATGCGCTGAACCTGACCGGCACGAAATACGGCTGCGGGGTCGCGTCCTGCGGTGCCTGCACCGTGCAGATCGACGGCGAGGCGGTGCGATCGTGCCGGGTCGCCGTGGGCGATGTCTGGGGCGATGTGACCACGATCGAAGGGCTGGGCAGCCCCGATGCGCTGCACAGCCTGCAACAGGCATGGGTCGCCCACCAGGTCGCGCAATGCGGTTACTGCCAGTCCGGCCAGATCATGCAGGCCGCCGCGCTTTTGGCGGAAAACCCCCGCCCCACCGATGCCGATATCGACAGTGCCATGCAGGGCAACCTGTGCCGCTGCGGCACCTATCCGAAAATCCGCGCCGCCATCCATGACGCCGCCAGCAAGATGCAAGGTTGAGGTAACACAATGTCCCGTATCGGAAAAATCACCCGCCGCACCTTTCTTGTCACCGCCACCGCCGTGGCCGGGGTCGCGGCCTTCGGCGTTTATCAGGACAGGCGCACGCCGCCCAACCCGCTGGATCCGGCTGACGGGGAAAGCACCCTGAATTCATGGGTGCTGATCGGCCCCGATGGCATCACCATCACCACGCCGCGCGCCGAAATGGGGCAAGGCATCCACACCACCCTCGCCGCCATGGTGGCCGAGGAGCTGGACGTGGACCTTGCCGCCATCCGCACCCAGCACGGCCCCCCCGCGCAGGCCTATTACAACGGCGCGGTGCTGGCCGCATCGCTGCCATTCCGCGATTACGCGATGACCGATTTCCAGCATTCCATCGGGGGAAGCCTCGATTTCGTCGGCAAGATGCTGTCGTTCCAGGTCACGGGCGGGTCCACCTCGGTGGTGGATGCGTTCGACCGGATGCGCCTTGCAGGTGCCTCGGCGCGCGAGGCGTTGAAACAGGCCGCCGCCGACCGTACCGGGCTGGCGCGATCCACGCTGAAAACCGAAAACGGCCATGTGATCCTGCCGAACGGAGGCCGCATTCCCTATGCCGACCTGGCCGAGGAGGCCGCGGCCCTGCGCCCGCCGAAAGTCACCCTGCGCGATCCGAAAACCTGGAAGATTCTGGGAAAATCGCAGCCCCGCGTGGATGTGCTGGCCAAATCCACCGGCACCGCGCAATTCGGCGTCGACACCCGCCTGCCCGGCATGAAATTCGCGGCCCTGCGGATGAACCCGCACCTGGGTGGCGGCATGACATCCTTTGACGCGACGACCGCCGAAACCATGGCGGGCGTCGAAAAGATAATCGACATGGGCACCGGCGTGGCCGTGGTGGCCAGCAACACATGGCTGGCGCAACAGGCGGTGGATGCGATTGACGTGGAATGGGAACCCTCTCCCAACCCCGCCACGACCGATGCGGTGTTCCAAACCATCGCCGCCGCCTTTGACGGCAAAGCCAATTCGACCCTGCGCGACGATGGCGACGCGGACACCATCCCCGAGGGCGCCGAAGTGATCGAGGCGGAATACCGCGTGCCCTACCTGGCCCATGCCACGATGGAGCCGCTGAACGCCACCGCCCTGTTTGAAAATGGCAAGCTGACGCTGTGGACCGGCAATCAGGGCCCCGTGTTCCTGCAAAAACGCGCGGCGCAGGAACTGGGCATCGACACCGATGATGTCACCGTCAACGTCACCTTGATGGGCGGCGGTTTTGGCCGCCGGGGGGAATTTGACTACGGCGTGCTGGCCGCGCGGCTTGCGGGCCAGATCCCCGGCACCCCCGTGCAGCTGACCTGGTCGCGGGCCGAAGACATGACCCACGACTTCTACCGCCCTGGCGCGATTGCCCGCTTCAAGGGCGCGATCAAGGATGGCAAGGCACTGCTGCTGGATGGCCATATCGCCGCGCAATCCTGCGCCCAGCAGGGCGTGGGCCGCTGGATGGGCTTTTCGCCCTCTGGCCCCGACAAGGCGCTGGTCGAAGGGGCCTATGACCAACCCTATGCGATCCCGAATTTCCGCCTGTCCGGCTATCTGGCCGATCTGGACATTCCCGTGGGCTTCTGGCGCTCGGTCGGATCGTCGCATAACGGGTTCTTTTTCGACACCTTCATGGACGAACTGGCCCATGCCGCAGGCCGTGACCCGCTGGAATTCCGGCTGGAACTGATGGCGAACGAAGATGCCCGCAGCGCCGAAACCCTGCGCGTCGTGCGCGAAATGTCAGGCTGGGACGCGGCAAATCCGGCGAACACAGGGCGCGGCGTCGCCTTCTGCTACAGCTTCGGCACCCCCGTGGCACAGGTGATCGAGGTCGCGGATCAGGATGGCGAAATCCGGATCACCCGCGCCTTCATCGCCGGTGACGTGGGCCGCGCGCTGGACCCCGAAATCACCCGCGCCCAACTGATCGGCGGCATGGTCTACGGATTGTCCGCCGCGATCCACGGGCAAATCACCTTTGACCAAGGCGCGGTGGAACAGCTGAATTTCCCCGATTACGATGCCCTGCGCATCAACAATATGCCCGAAACCACGGTGCATATCCTTGAAAACGGGCGCCATATTTCGGGCGTGGGCGAACCGGGAACGCCCCCATCCATGCCTGCACTGGCCAACGCGCTGTTCGATTTGACTGGCACAAGGGCGCGTCAATTGCCGCTGATGGACCAATACAACCTGGTGCTGTAACGCGTCGCAAACCTGCCAAAACCAAAAGCGCCCGCGGGGAATTCCCCGTCGGGCGCTTTTTTCTGCGCCAGATACTACCCACAGTTGACGCTCGGGTAAGTTTCCTCTGTTCGGACACATTTGCCGCCAAATCCCGCCTCATCCCAATTGTATCGGTATTTGAAACAAATGCGAAAGATTGGCCGGATCGGCCCGGATTTCGCGGTTAACGCGACAAGACCCGCAAAGGGCTATCAAGGCAGGCAGTTATGACAGTTTACAATCTGCGCTTTTACACGGTGAACCCGAACGGGATTTTCTCGACTCGAACCAACACCTCGGTCATTTGGAACGGCCCCGCGACCGCCGAAGGCACCGCCACGGTCACGGATAACGAGGCAGGCATCGAAGGCCTGACCCTTGACGATGACAGCGCGGGCCGCGAAAGCGCCACCGCCGATGTGACCACCCCGGACGGCATATCCACCGATGTAAACGTCGATACCGAAGCGGTCTGGACCGTGCGCGACGATGTCACGGGCGAGGTATTCCAGGTCTCGATGTTCCAGGTCGAAGGCGAAGGTGCCTCGGGCTATTACACCCTGTCGGAAACCCCGCTAGTGCCGGGGCGCAGCTATACAACGCTGAACTACGATTCGAACCCCAATGCCGCCACAGGGGACGAAACCTTTAACTACACCGATTACCAGTCCGAACCGAATGTCGTGTCCGGCACCGGCGGCGACGACCTGATCGACAACGCCTATTCCGGCGACCCGCAGGGCGACATGGTCGACAGCGGTTTCGGCACCGGCCAGGCGACCGGCGGCTACGGTGACAGCGTCGAGGCAGGCGCGGGCGACGACACCGTGCTGGCAGGCCAGGGTGACGACAGCGTGCTGGGCGGCGGTGGCAATGACGTGCTGGACGGCGGCACCGGCACCGACGTGATCTATGGCGACACGGGCGGCACCACGGCCACCCCCACCGCCGAAACGCTGGACTGGACCGACCAGGGTGGCGACGGCACCGACCTATCGGCGGGTTTCACGCAAGACACCGGCACGATGGATGTGTCCGTCGCGTTTCAAAGCGACGGCAACAACCTGCCAATATTCGAGGTCAGCACCACCACCTATCCGCAATATGTCGAAACGGGCGAAACCTTCGATCCGAACTCCTCTCTGTTCCTTTATGGCAACGGCGACGGGGCGACCTCCACCACCACCATCGACTTTGCCGCGCAATCCGGCACAGGTCTTCAGGACAACGTGTCCGACGTATCCTTCCGCATCAACGATGTGGATTGGGGAGCGGGCAACCACACCGATATCGTCACCGTTCTGGCCTTCGATTCGGACGGCAACGCGGTGCCCGTCACCTTCACCATGGGCGGCGGCGACACCGTCTCGGGCAACACGATCACCGCCGAACAGCTGGCCGAAGACACCGATACGCAGGGCGGCTCGGTCCGCATCGACGTGGCCGGACCGGTCAGCCAGATCGACGTGTCCTATACCAACGGCCAGGGCGGCACACAGGGCATCTGGCTGACCGATGTGAATTTCAACACGCTGGCGCAGATGGCGGGCGACGACAGCCTGATCGGCGGCGCAGGCGCAGACAGCCTTTACGGCGAAGATGGCAACGACACGCTGGATGGCGGCGCGGACAGTGATCTGCTGAATGGCGGCAACGGCGCGGATTCGATGCTGGGCGGCGCCGGTGATGACACGCTGACCGGCGGCACAGGCGACGACACGCTGGAGGGCGGCGCTGGCGCCGATGTGCTGTCGGCCGTGTCGGGGATGGATTACGTCTCCTACGAAGGCTCCGCCTCGGCGGTGAATATCGACCTGTCCACCGGCACCGCCTCGGGCGGGGATGCAACGGGCGACACCTTGGCCGGGGGGCTTGACGGGATCATCGGGTCAGACTGGGACGACACGCTGACCGGCTATGACGGGCAAGGCGCGGACTGGACCAACGTGATCTACGGCGGGCTTGGCAATGACCTGATCGACGGGCGCGGCGGCGACGACAGCCTTTACGGAGAGGCAGGCAACGACACGCTGATCGGCGGCGCAGGGGCCGACCTGATCGACGGTGGCACAGGCGACGACACCCTGGTCGTGGGCAGCGGCGACACCGCCACCGGCGGCGACGGCAACGACACCTTCCTGCTGGACACGGCCAACCTTGGCGGCGGCACCATCACCATCGACGGCTCGGAAACCGGCGAGCCGACGGGCGACACGCTGGACCTTGGCGGGCTGCTGGATTGGGAGGATGTCACCTACACCAACACCGACCCCGGCGCGCTGGCCGGCACCGCCACCCTGACCGACGGGACGGTAGTGAACTTTTCCAACTTGGAGGACGTGATCATCTGCTTCGTATCAGGCACCCGCATCCTGACACCCCAAGGGCCGCGCCCGGTTGAAACCCTGCGCACCGGCGACATGGTCCTGACCCGCGACCACGGCATGCAACCGATCCGCTGGACCGGCCGCCGCACCGTACGCGGCACCGGCAATTTCGCCCCGATCCGCTTTGCCGCGGGCACGATGAACAACGCGAACGACCTGTGGGTGTCGCCGCAACACCGGATGCTGCACGTATCGTCGACCGCCAGCCTGTATTTCGACAGCGCCGAGGTACTTCTGACCGCGAAACACATGCTGGGCGGCGCGGGCGTGACACAGGTGGAACGCGACATGGTCGGTTACCACCATATCATGTTCGACCACCACGAGATCGTTTTCGCCGAAGGCGTACCAACGGAAAGTTTCCACCCCGGCGCACAGGGTCTGCGCGCCCTGTCTGAAGCATCGCGCGAAGACCTGTTCGGCAAATTCCCGGCGCTGCGCAGCGATCCGGGCAGCTATGGCAACACCGCCCGCCAATGCCTGCGCAAATTCGAAACCCACCTTCTGACCGCCGCCTCCGCCCTGCCCGACCAACGCGCGGCGTGACTTGATGGAATGCGCGTGCCGCGCATGCTCTTTCACTATTTGCGCTGGCGCGCGGCAACCGAAGGCAAGCCTTCGGTCGGGGGCTAGCCCCCGGCTCCTTTGTCCCAAATGAGCATCCCCCAGAGTATTTGTAGCAAAATGAAAGCAAGACACTCTTATTTTCATTTTGCCAAAAATACTCATCTCCAACCTGCAAATCGCACATTGGCCAAAAGGCTGCGTTTCGCCTTTCCGCATATCCCAGGAAACAGTGCGGCGTCAGCCGCGCCGCTGGATCACGCCATTTTAAGGGATCGCGGCTGTCTGGCGTTGGCCCAAGCGTGGACCGCCTGACCGAAAGCTGTAAACAGCGGGCGCGAGACGGGATCGGATTCAGCGTTCCATTCGGGGTGCCATTGCACCGACAGGGTGAAGCCGGGCGCATCCTTGATATACAGCGCCTCGGGCGTGCCATCGGGGGCAAGCCCGTCCACCACCACACGCGCGCCCGGCTGCTTGACCCCTTGCCCATGCAACGTGTTGGTCATCACCTCGGGCGCACCCATCAGCTGGTGGAACACGCCGGCATCGGTGAAGGTCACCTTGTGGCGCAGGGCAAATTTTTCCTCCAGCGTGCCATCAGGGGGCATGCGGTGGTTCATCCGACCCGGCAGATCGCGGATTTCAGGATGAAGCGAGCCGCCCATGGCCACGTTCACCTCTTGAAAGCCGCGGCAGATGCCAAGGAAGGGCTGGCCGCAGTCCACGCAGGCGCGCACCAGCGGCAGGGTGATCGCATCGCGGGCGCGGTCGAATGCGCCATGCGCTTCGGTTTCGGCCTCGCCATATTCTTCGGGGTGGACGTTGGGCCGCCCGCCGGTCAGCAGGAAGCCGTCGCAGGCCTCCATCAGTTCCTCTACCGACACATAGCGCGGGTCGGCGGCGATCAGCAGCGGCAGGCAATCTGCCACGCAGGCCACGGCCTCTGTGTTCATTGCTCCGCCCGCATGGGCCGAGTAGCTGTCGTTTATCAGGTGATGGTTGCCGATAATTCCGACGATTGGCCGTTTCATGGAAGTCCTGCCTGTTGCACGTTCTTCTCCAATATAGGCATACGCGCGTCAAGAAAACACCAATTGGCAAACGGGCGCCCTGTGATTGGGCACAGGGCACCCGAAATCCGTGCAATCAGGCCTCGGCCACAAGGCCCGCGGCCTCGATTCCGGCCAGCGCGGCGGCCTCGTCATTGTCCGAGGTATCGCCCGAAACGCCCACGGCCCCGATCAGGCGGCCACGGCTGTCACGCAGCAACACGCCGCCCGGAACCGGCACCATCTGGCCGCCGAACACACCGTTCGCGGCGGCGATGAAATAGGCCTGAGCCTCGGCCCGCGCCATCTGGGCGCGTCCCGCCATGCCCATCATGACAGCGCCGTATGCCTTGCCATGGGCGATGCCGAACCGGCCCACGCTGGCCCCGTCCTGCCGTTCGAATGCCACCACGTGGCCGCCCGCGTCCAGCACCACGCAGGCCAGCGGTTTCATATCGTTCGTCTTGCCCGCATCAAAGGCTTTGGAAATGATGCGTTTCGCTTTGTTCAATGTCACTGACATCGGATAACCCCTTGTTTATTTTCGTTTCTTCAGCCCGCCTTGGCCACTTGACGCCACTTGTGCAGCAGCGGCTCGGTATAGCCCGACGGCTGCGAGGCCCCCTCGAACACCAGTGCCGAGGCCGCCTTGAACGCTGGCCCGTCGAAGCCCGGCGCCATCGGCCGGTAGGCCGTGTCGCCCGCGTTCTGGCGGTCGACCACGGCGGCCATCTTCTCCAGCGCAGCGCGCACCTGCTCCTCGCTCACCACGCCGTGGTGCAGCCAGTTGGCCAGCGCCTGGCTGGAAATCCGGCAAGTCGCGCGGTCTTCCATCAGGCCCACATCGTTGATGTCCGGCACCTTGGAACAGCCCACCCCCTGATCGACCCAGCGCACCACGTATCCCAGTATCCCCTGGGCATTGTTCTCGATCTCGCGGGTGATTTCCTCGTCCGACAGGTTGCGGCCATGCATCACAGGGATGGTCAGCAGATCAGCCAGAGTGCCACGCGGGCCGCCCTGTGCGATCTGTTCCTGCACCTCGGCCACGTTCACCTGATGGTAATGGGTCGCGTGCAACGTGGCCGCCGTGGGCGACGGCACCCATGCGCAATTCGCGCCCGCCTTGGGGTGGCCGATCTTGGCCTCCAGCATTTCGGCCATGCGGTCGGGCATGGCCCACATGCCCTTGCCGATCTGCGCGCGGCCGCGCAGCCCGCAGGCCAGACCGATATCGACGTTGCGATCCTCGTAGGCCTTGATCCACGGGGTCGATTTCATCTCGCCTTTCGGCAGGAAGGGGCCTGCCTCCATGCTGGTGTGAATCTCGTCGCCGGTGCGATCAAGGAAGCCTGTATTGATGAAAGCCACACGGTCCTTTGCGGCGCGGATACATTCGCGCAGATTGGCGCTTGTTCGGCGTTCTTCATCCATGATGCCCATTTTGACCGTGTTGCGCGGCAGGCCCAGGATATCCTCGACCATGGCGAACAACCGGTCGGAAAAGGCCACTTCCTCGGGGCCGTGCATCTTGGGTTTCACGATATAGACCGACCCTTGGGTGGAATTCCGCTGCGCCTTCAGATCGTGCATCGCGATCATCACGGTGCATAGCGCATCCAGCAGCCCCTCGCCGATCTCGGCCCCTTCGCCGTCCAGCACGGCGGGGTTGGTCATCAGGTGGCCGACATTGCGCACCAGCATCAGGGACCGCCCCTTCAGCACCAGCGGCACACCATCCGCGCCAGTGAATTCCAGATCACCGGCCAGCTTGCGGGTAAAGGTCTTGCCACCCTTTTCCACCTGTTCCTGCAGATCGCCGCGCATCAGGCCCAACCAGTTGCCATAGGCCTGCGCCTTGTCCGGCCCGTCCACGGCGGCCACGGAATCCTCGCAATCCATGATGGTGGACAGGGCCGATTCCAGCCGGATGTCCGAGATGCCCGCCTTGTCGGACGCGCCAATCCCGGTCGAGGCATCCACATCAACAATGATATGCAGCCCGTTGTGGCGCATGACGATTGCACTGGGGGCATCCTTGTCGCCCGCATAGCCGACGAAGTCAGAAGGGTCGGCCAGCGGCGTGCCGCCTGCCAGCAGTCCACCCTCCATGTTCAGGCTGTCCACATCGGACCACGACCCGCCCGCCAGCGGCAAGGCGCTGTCCAGAAAGTCGCGCCCCCATGCGATGACCCGCGCGCCGCGCGCCGCGTCATAGCCCTTGCCGGTTGGCAGATCGCCCAGCGCATCGGTGCCATACAAGGCGTCATACAAAGACCCCCAGCGCGCATTCGCCGCGTTCAGGGCAAAGCGCGCATTGGTGATCGGCACCACCAGTTGCGGGCCGGCAACCGATGCAATTTCGGGGTCCACGTTTTCGGTGCCAATCTCGAAATCCGGACCTTCGGGGACCAGATATCCGATCTCTTCCAGAAAGGCGCGGTATTCGCCCGCGTCGATCTCCGCGCCTTTGCGGGCGCGGTGCCAGTTGTCCAGCTTGGCCTGCATCTCGTCGCGCACGGCCAGAAGGCGGCGGCTTTCCGGACCCAGCTCTGCCACGATCCGCGACAGCCCCGCCCAGAAATCATCTGCCGCGACACCGGTGCCCGGCAGCGCCTGCGCTTCAAGAAAATCGGCAAGGACCGTGTCCACTGCCAATCCGTTTTTCGTCACCCGTTCTGTCATCTGACCCTCCGCGTATGTCTGGCGTTCCCTACACGATTAGCGCCAAAGTTTCCGATAGGCAACAAGGGTGGTAAATTAATATTACCAATTTTTGCGTTTCTATGGATTTACCCCCCTATTTTCATCGATTCATACGAAAAAGGCCGCCCCGAATGGGACGGCCCCTTGTGCCGGAATATGTGCCGGAATGTGCCAGAAGGCGGCGGTTCATTCCGAACTGATCGTCGCGCCCGAGTTTTCGGCCGAGTCGCCCGACGGTACCGCCGGCACCATCGGCGCAGGCTCGACCGTCACGGTGTTGGTCGCAGGCGCGGCTTCCTCTCCGGGGTTGTTGCCGTTGGCCACGACCCAGGTCAGAAAGGCCAGTCCGATCAGCACGACAAAGCCGATGCCAAGCGCCATGCCGGTCAGCGGCCCACGATGCTGTTGTTCCTGCTTTGAAATATTGGTGTCGGGTGCAGACATTGACGTATCTCCTTTTCCATGTGGTTTCGGGCATGTCAGGCCATTGCAGCCCCGCCCGCATCGCCCTAGGCTCGGCACGAAATCCGGACAAGGAATGCCACAGATGAAAGATGCCAGCCCCCAGACGATTTACCTTTCGGACTATCAACCTCCGAACTGGCTGATCGGTTCCACGCACCTGACATTGCGCCTGTCGCCCAATGCCACCCGGGTGCTGTCGCGGATCGAATTCCTGCCCAATCCCGACGCGCAGTCGCGTGACTTTTTCCTGAACGGTGAAGGGCTTAAGCTGATCGAGGCCAAGATCGACGGCACCCGCGTTCCGGTGGTGGCGACGCAACAAGGCCTGACCTGCCCCGTGCCCCAAGGCCCGTTCACATGGGAATGCGAGGTCGAAATCGACCCCGAAGCCAACACCGCGCTTGAGGGGCTGTACCTGTCGAACGGCATGTTCTGCACCCAGTGCGAGGCCGAGGGCTTTCGCAAGATCACCTATTATCCCGACCGCCCCGATGTGATGACCACCTTCACCGTGCGGATCGAAGGCGACTACCCTGTGCTGCTGTCCAACGGCAACCCCACCGGGTCGGGCGATGGCTGGGCCGAATGGCACGATCCGTGGCCGAAACCGGCCTATCTGTTCGCGCTGGTGGCGGGCGATCTGGTGGCCCATCCGGACAGCTTCACCACCATGTCGGGCCGCCATGTCGATCTGAACATCTATGTCCGCCCCGGCGACGAGGGGAAATGCGCCTTCGGCATGGAGGCCCTGAAGAAATCCATGAAATGGGACGAGGAGGTATACGGGCGCGAATATGACCTCGATATCTTCAACATCGTGGCCGTGGACGATTTCAATATGGGCGCGATGGAAAACAAGGGATTGAACATTTTCAACTCCTCATGCGTTTTATCCTCTCCTGAAACCTCTACAGATGCAAATTTTGAACGTATCGAGGCAATCATCGCCCATGAGTATTTTCACAACTGGACCGGCAACCGCATCACCTGCCGCGACTGGTTCCAACTGTGTCTGAAAGAGGGGCTGACCGTCTATCGCGACAGCCAGTTCACATCCGACATGCGGTCCGCCCCGGTTAAGCGGATCAGCGACGTGATCGACCTGCGCGCGCGCCAGTTCCGCGAGGATGGCGGCCCGCTGGCGCATCCGGTTCGGCCCGAATCCTTTCAGGAAATTAATAACTTCTACACCGCGACTGTCTATGAAAAGGGTGCCGAGGTGATCGGGATGCTGAAAACCCTTGTCGGGGACGAAGCATATGAAAAAGCGCTGGACCTGTACTTCACCCGTCACGATGGCGATGCCGCCACGATCGAGGACTGGCTGCGCGTGTTCGAGGATGCCACCGGCCGCGACCTGACCCAGTTCAAACGCTGGTATTCACAGGCCGGCACCCCTCGCCTGGAGGTAAAAGAAAACTTTACGAACAGCACATACACGCTTGAATTCACGCAAGAAACGCTGCCCACGCCAGGACAGGACAACAAGCAGCCGCAGGTGATCCCGATCGCGGTCGGCCTGCTGGGCCCCAATGGCGACGAGGTGCAGCCCACCACCATCTGCGAAATGACCGAGGCCACGCAACGCTTCACCTTCGAAGGACTGGCGGCGAAACCCGTCCCGTCGATCCTGCGCGGCTTTTCCGCGCCGGTGATCCTGGAACGGGATCAGACCAACGCCGAGCGTGCCTTTTTGCTGGCCCATGACACCGACCCGTTCAACCGCTGGGAAGCGGGACAAGCCTTGGCGCGCGAGGTGCTGTGCCGCATGACGGGCGGGGCCGCACCCAACAGCCTGCTGCTGGATGCATTGCGCGACCTGGCGCGGGACGAAACGCAAGATCCGGCCTTCCGCGCGCTGGCGCTGGCGCTGCCCGCATCGGATGACATCGCGCAGACCTTGTCGGACAGGGGCCAGACACCAGACCCCGACGCGATCTACACCGCCCGCGAGGCCTTGCAGGATGCCATGGCCACCCACCTAGAGCCGGAACTGGCCGTGATCTACGAAAATCACGCTGTAACAGCGGGTTACAAGCCGGACGCAATCCAATCGGCGGCGCGCGCCCTGACCAATCGCGCGCTTTCCCTGCTGACCCGGAGCGATGGCGGCACACGGGCGCAGGCCCAATACGATGCGGCCACCAACATGACACAGCAACTGGCCGCCCTGTCCGCCCTGCTGACCGCGGGCACCGGAGAACGCGCTGCGAAAGCCTTTTACGAACAATGGAAAGACGACCGGCTGGTCATCGACAAGTGGTTCTCGCTTCAAGTGGGATGCGCCAAGCCGGAAGCGGTGGTGGACGTGGCCAGACGCCTGACCGATCACCCCGATTTCAACATGAAAAACCCGAACCGGTTCCGTGCCCTGTTCAGCGCGCTTGCAGGGCACCACGCCGGATTCCACCATGTGTCAGGGGCCGGGTATGACCTGCTGGCGGACTGGCTGATCCGCCTTGATCCGGTCAATCCGCAGACAACGGCACGAATGATGTCAGCCTTCGCCACATTCCGGCGCTACGACGCGGCGCGACAGGCCAAGGCGAAAGCGGCGCTGGAACGGATCGCGGCGATGCCAGAACTGTCGCCGGATACGACCGAAATGGTCAGCCGTATCCTGAAAGGCTGAACTGCCCCAGAAACCAATGAACCCATGAAAGGGGCGCTCCCGCCCCCTTACCGCCCGCGCCTGACGGCACGAACATTCGGGGTTGGGCCGGGCTTCGCTCCTCTCGGCAGGAACGTAACCCTGTCCGTAGCGGTGCAACGCCCCCCCCACCCCTCGGGCCGTGGGGTGGGACGGGCGGGAACGGCCCGAGGGGTGGGGGGG
>Ga0209121_10000078_pt1 | contig 88908 bp, 70 predicted proteins | sample Cruoilmetagenom3_FD_187292 | JGI IMG/M metagenome (GOLD analysis project Ga0209121, IMG submission 187292) | Oil polluted marine microbial communities from Coal Oil Point, Santa Barbara, California, USA - Sample 3 (SPAdes) (version 2) | ecosystem: Environmental > Aquatic > Marine > Oil seeps ...
TGATTGAGAGCGCTGTTTCTTCGAACCGCATTGAAGGCATAAATGTTGATCAGTCCCGGATCGATACCCTTATTCTGGGAAAACCGCTTTTGAAGGACCGGGGTCCCGGGGCGGTCTGGCGGAAAAGGGGTAATACCCTTAAAAAAGGGTAATAAAGAGGGCAATAAGCCGCATGGTGCAAACACCTGATGAAAAGACTTATGTGGAAATCCCCTTTATCGAGCATTTCGTGGAGAGCCGCCATACAATTGTATTGCACAACCATACAATTGTATGATATAGGCATACATTATGAATGTTTTAGCGGAAATATTATCATCTAAGATCCGGGCGGAGATATTTCGTCTGCTCTTCGGAACAAGTGTCGAAGAGTTGCACATGCGTGAGATTGAAAGGCGTTCGGGATATGCCATAGGGACGATACAGACAGAACTGAAAAAACTGCTGCGTCTGGACCTGGTTAAGAAACGAAAAGACGGGAACCGCCTTTACTATCGAGCCAACAAAGAGAATCCTCTTTATCCTGATATCCGGAGCCTTGTCCTGAAGACAATCGGTTTAGGGGATATTCTGAAAAATGTATTAAGGCAGGATTCAGACATCAGCATAGCTTTTGTGTTCGGGTCCATTGCCCGTCATGAGGAAATGGCAGGAAGCGATGTGGATTTAATGGTCATTGGAAAACTGGGGTTGAGGAAATTAACCGGTATGTTATCAGGAGTGTCCGAGCAAATCGGCAGAGAAATCAACCCGCATGTTTTAAGTGTGGAAGATTTCATAAAACGAAGAACAAACAGGGAACACTTCATTACACAGGTCCTTGAAGCGCCCAGGATCTTTATCATAGGAAATGAAAATGACCTTGAATCAATGGATGAATAACGGCTGATTGCGCAGGCATAAAACCAGTCAAGAAGAGATTGAGAATTTAGTTATGATCATTGATCGTGATTTGAAAGATGTAAAAGGAGGCATCTCCGATGACTGGCGGTTCGGGATTGCTTATAATGCAGCGCTCAAGCTATGTACGATCCTCCTCTACGCTGAAGGCTTTAAGGCAGAGAGAACATTACAACACTACCGCACCATTCAGGCATTGCCTTTAATACTTGGGAACAAGAGAAAGGATGATGCAGAATATCTGAATTCATGTAGATCAAAAAGAAATATAGTGGAGTATGACTCTGTTGGAGGCGTCACAGGACATGATGCCGATGAACTCATTGAGTTTGTGAAAGAATTGAAGGCAGACGTTTTGGAATGGCTAAACAATAATCACCCGGAACTGGCATTTCAGAAAAAAGATTAAAAAAAGAAGGGCAGATGGCACAAACACCTGACGAAAAGACTTATGTAGAGGTCCCCTTTATCGAGCAGTTAAAGGGGATGGACTGGGGCCATATTGAGGGTGATATCGATGTGCCGTATCTCACGGAACGGGAGAGTTTCCGCGATGTCTTGCTGGCTGAAAGATTGCGCAGAGCGGTTAAAAGAATCAATCTCGATGACAACGGAAACCCCTGGCTCGACGATGACCGTGTCAATCAGGTGGTCAGTGCCCTGGAGCGAATCAGCGCGCCAAAATTGATGGAGGCAAACAAGAAGGCCTTTGATCTCATCGTGCATGGCGTTGAGGTAGAAGGCGATCCTGTCCTGCATGGCGGCAAAGAAAAAACCGTTGCCATAATTGATTTTGATCACCCTGAGAAGAATGATTTTCTCATAATCAATCAGTTCAGGGTGGATGTTCCAGGCGGGAAGACCTTCATCTCTCCGGACATTGTGCTCTTTGTCAACGGGATTCCCATTGTCATTATCGAATGTAAAAGCCCCAAAATATCCAATCCAATGGAGGAGGGGATAAACCAGCTTCTGAGATATTCCAACCAGAGACCGGAGGTGGAAGAGGATGAGGGATGTGAACGGCTCTTTTATTATAATCAGTTTCTAATCAGCACATTCCGGCAGGAGGCGCGAGCGGCCACAGTGGGCGCGGGATATGAACATTACATGGAGTGGAAGGATACAAGCCCCGTTCCCATGAGTGAGGTTGCGAAGAGTCTTGGAAAAGAGAAGCTTAACAGTCAGGAAGTTCTGATTGCGGGAATGCTGCAAAAAGAGCGCCTCCTCGATATTATAAGAAATTTTATTCTTTTCGATCAGATTGAGGGGCGGCAGGTGAAGCTTATGTGCAGGTACCAGCAGTTCAGGGCTGTGCACAAAGCGATTCATCGCCTCAGGACGGGCAAGACAAGAAAAGAGCATGGTGATGCCGATCAGCGCGGCGGCATTATATGGCATACTCAAGGGTCAGGCAAAAGCCTTACCATGGTTTTTATGGTCCGCAAGATGCGGACCCTCTCGGACTTAAAGAGCTTCAAGGTCGTAGTTGTTACCGACAGGATAAACCTTGAAGGGCAGTTGAAAGGCGCCGCCGGTTTGACCGGTGAAACCGTTTATCGGGCTAACAATAAGAACGATCTTGCCAGTCTAATGCAGGAGGCCAGTTCCAATATTGTCTTTGCAATGGTTCAGAAATACCAGGATCAAGAGCTCGTTACAGAGGATTATGAAATCCCGGGATACCGTATTCTGAAAGCGGCTGCCCCCTCAGGCGAAAAGAAAACGGATTATAAACTCCCCGTAAAACCGATTCTGTTCCCTGTGTGGAATCCTTCCGAAAAAATTCTGGTGCTTGTGGATGAAGCCCACCGGTCCCACACCAATATGATGCACGCAAATATCATGCGGGCCCTGCCAAATTGCTCAATGATCGGATTTACCGGAACACCCATTATCGCCGGACGAATCAGAAAAAAGACACACGAAATTTTTGGCAATTATATTGACCAGTATACCATTGAGCAGTCACAAAAAGATGGCTCTACCGTTAAGATCCTCTACGAGGGTCGCAAGGCGGAAGCAAGGGTCGAGGACGGAAGGACGCTGGATCAGTTCTTTGATGATATGTTCAGATCGCGCAGTGAAGAAGAAAGAGAGGCCATACGGCGCAAGTATGGAACCGTGGCTAATATATTAGAAGCGAAGGATCTCATTGCCGCAAAAGCAGAGGATATGCTGCTTCACTATGCCGCAAATATTTTGCCGAACGGATTTAAGGCCCAGGTTGTAGCGGTGAGCCGACGGGCCACCATACGGTATTATGAGGCCTTTGCGAAGGCAAAAACCAAGCTCTTGAGACGCCTTGAACTGCTTGACCCGAATCTCTTTGATCTGCCGGAAGAAGAGCAGGAAGATCTGGATGAAAAGACGCGGTTCCTGATTATTGCTGCAAAAAATAGAGATATTTTAAAGGAGCTTGAGTTTGCAGCCATTATTTCAGGAGATCATAATGATCCGCCTTCTTATAAGGAACATACAGATAAGGCGAAACAGGAAATCCTTGTAGGGAAGGATGGGAGATTTAAAAAGCTGCTGGACAAGGATAAACTTGCCGTCATTATCGTAAAAAGCATGCTCCTGGTTGGATTTGATGCGCCGGTGGAACAGGTCATGTATCTTGACCGTTTTATGCAGGGGCATGAACTCCTGCAGGCCATTGCCAGGGTCAACAGGCGTTACACGGGAAAAACCCGTGGGCTGGTTGTGGACTATTTTGGCGTTGGTGATCGCCTGACAGAGGCGCTTGCCATCTATTCGCAGGATGATATCAAGGGCGCTCTGGTCAATATTAAAGATGAACTGCCGAAACTGGATGACCGGCATAGAAGGGTTATGGACCTGTTTAGCGCGAGGGGGATTGCCGATATCTCGGATGTCGATGCCTGTGTCGATGCATTAAGAGACGTTGAGCTGAGGGCGGAATTTATCAACAAGCTTGCAGAATTTGCCGAGAGTATGGACATCATACTGCCGCGTCCTGAGGCCCTGCCCTATATCTACGACATGAAGCTTCTTGGATTTATTAATAAAACCGCGGCGAACCGGTATCGAGACTCACAGCTCAACATCACAGGGGTGGGCAGTAAAGTGAAGCAGTTGATTGATGAGCACATTATCGCACAGGGCGTTGATCCAAAGGTGCCGCCCATATCTATTCTGGATAAAAACTTTGAGAAGGAAGTGGGCGCGATCAAATCGAAGAAGACACAGGCCCTGGAAATGGAACATGCCGCCAGGTTTCATATTGAAAAACATTACAACGAAGACCCCGCTTTTTACAAAAAGTTGAGTGAAAGATTGAAGGATATCCTCGATGCCTTTCGTGACAACTGGGAAGCCATGGCAGCAGAACTTGAGGAATTCATTCAGGAGACAAAAAAGGGCCGTGGAGAAGATCAGACAGGTCTGGATCCAAAAATACAGGCGCCGTTTCTGGGAATCCTGATAGATGAATACGGGGAAAAACCTGAAGAGCGGAAAATGAAAGATTTCTGTGAAGCAGTTGTTGATATTGTGGATCATGTCCGGCAGGAAATCAAGGTTGTTGACTTCTGGCGAAACAGGCATGCGCAAAACATATTGAGAACGTGGATTATCAACGAAGTAGATGATCGCAATCTTGTTCCTTTCGACAAACAGGGAAAGCTTGCGGATCGTTTTGTGGAACTGGCTAAAGCCCTGCATTTGAGGCTGATCAGATCGTGATGACAACGGGAAAAATGGACGGTCTTGAATATAGACTGAAGAGATCTGACCGGAAATCTATGGGGATCTCCATCGAGAGGGATGGGACCGTTATGGTGAAAACCCCCCATCAAGTGGGACTGAATGACATCGAAAAGTTTATTTCTGAAAAAAAAGTATGGATCTATCAAAAACTGGCTAAAAAGAAAGCACTGAACAGGGAAAGACCAAAAAGAGAATTCGTTAATGGTCAGGGCTTCCTTTATCTTGGCAAAAGCTACCGGCTCAAACTTATAGATGATGCCGGAACTGGATCGGGAAAGCTGCCGAAAGCAGCGCCGCTTCGTTTATGGCATGGCTATTTTGAGCTTGCGGAAAGTGAAAAGGCCGGTGCGCGAGAGCACTTTATAGCCTGGTACAAAAAACAGATCAAAAAGAGGCTTAAGGAACGCATACCACGCTATGACAAACGGATCGGGGTTACGGTAAAAGATATCAGGATATTGGACCTTGGCCACCGCTGGGCATCGTGCGGCCGAAACGGTGTTATCAATTTCAACTGGCGTTCAGTCATGGCCCCCATCTGGGTCTTTGATTATATACTGGTTCACGAAATGGTTCACCTTATTGAGCGTGCTCATTCGGACAGGTTCTGGAGTCTGGTATCCCGTATTATGCTTGACTACGAAGAATATGTACGCTGGCTCAATGAAAACGGAGCGGATTTGGACTTATAAAGGTAACGGGGCCACATCCTCAGTGAAAAGGTAAAAAAAAGAGGGAAAGAGAATCAATAAAGATAACAGAGAGAACCACAATGGAAAAAGCCAAAAAAGATGAGCGATTAAAAGAAATCAAGGAATTGGTGGGTTCCTTTTGCGTTGAGCATTTGAATGAGGAACTGCAGAGTTATGCTCTGAAGTTATGTAACACGTTGGGCCGAAAAGGGATCAGGCAGCCATGGAAAGGAATAGACATTTGACTCATTTTCTTCATCCTTCCCACAAGTGGACCTTCCGCGCCCGCTTCAGGCGACACGCTTTTGGATGGCGCTCGCAGCCTGCCATAAAACGAATCAAGGAGGCTGTGTCGGAAATCAAGAAAGCGGCCCGCAAAGATATGATATTGGGCGCTGAAGGTGCGGTGTTGCTTTTGGAAAAACTGTCGCCTGCACTTGAACACGTGGACAGCTCGTCAGGCGCTATCGGCACAGCAGTCAACAAAGCCATAGAAACCCTTGTACCCATTATTGCCAAAGCTCCGGCCGATGATCCTTTGCGGAACAAGTGGATGGAACGTCTTTGGCAGGCAGTGGAGGAAGACCAAATGCCCTACATAGAGTTGCTTCCCGACTATTGGGGAGAACTTTGCGTGACCCCCGAACGTGCCTCGCAATGGGCGGACGAATTTATCGACATAGTGCGGATGGCCTGGAGTCCAAATCCAGAGTTTCGCGGCTATTTCAATGGCACAAGTGCCTGTCTGAGCGCATTGTTCAAGGCCGGAAGGTATGAGGAAATCCTGGAACTGCTGGAGCTCGCGCCTCATAAATTCTGGTATGATCGAGAGTGGGGCGTGAGGGCTCTGGTCGCCATTGGTAAGAAGGCCGAGGCTCTCAGGTATGCCGAGGATTCCCGCGGTCTTAACGACAGCCCCGTCGCCATAGCGCAGGCCTGCGAAAAGATTCTGCTGTCAAGTGGTCTGGCGGAAGAAGCCTACACCCGATACGCCATCGAGGCCAATCAGAAGACGACCTATCTGGCGACGTTTCGCGCTATCACCAGGAAATACCCCCACAAAGATGTGAGCAATGTCCTTCGTGATCTTGTTGCAAGCACTCCGGGCGATGAAGGCAAGTGGTTTGCCGCAGCCAAGTCTGCTGGACTCTATGATGAGGCAATCGAACTGGCCAACCGAACGCCCTGTGATCCCAAAACACTCACCCGGGCTGCGCGGGACATGGAAACGATAGAGCCACGATTTGCCGTCGAGGCAGGCGTGGCAGCGCTTCGGTGGCTGGTTGAAGGATATGGCTACGACATCACCAGCAGGGATGTTCGGGCGGCTTACAACCACGCCATGAAAGCCGCTGAAAATGCGGGGTGCAAGCCTGAAACCCTTGAGCGCGTCCGCAAAATGGTCGCAGGCGAGGTCTATGGTGAACGGTTTGTCACCAGAATTCTTGGTAGAGTGCTTGACTTGAGTCAACAGGACGGGCAATTATGATTAGTACCTCGATGTGAAAGGCGGTAAATATTGGCACTTTTTCGGCCTTTGCCGCAACATGTTCTTTCATTCTTCGTTGTGGCCGAAAGACCATGAGTGTGGTTTGGCGAAAAAAGTAATACCCCTACAAAGGGGTAATAAAAAGGGCGTATGGCACCAACACCAGATGAAAAGACATATGTGAAAATCCCTTTTATTGAGCAGTTAAAGAGAATGGGCTGGGAACATATCGAGTGTGATATAGATGTGTCGTATCTCACAGAACGGGAGAGTTCCCGGGATGTCTTGCTGGCTGATAAATTGCGTAAAATGGTTACCCTATTGAGCGTGCTCATTCGGATAGATTCTGGAGTCTGGTGGTAGCCCGTATTATGCCGGATTACGAAGAGCATGCGCTCTGGCTTAATAAGAATGGGGTAAACTTGGATTTATAAAGATAGGTACAAAATGTCGAGAGATATCGGAACTTCCATAAAATCTTACGGTAAATTATCACGAGATGTTTTCTTTGAAGCAGGTCGGTCTTTTTTCAGTGATGATTGTCCTAATTTAGCGGCTGCCATAGCCTTTTACTCCATTTTATCAGTCATTCCAATTATTTTTTTCGTTCTTTTCGCCAGTGGACTTATTCTCGGTTCCTCTGAAAGTGCATATACTGCCGTTGTAGAATTTATTAAACAAATTAATCCCTACGTCGAAAACAAGTTGCTTTTTGAGATAAAAAATCTATCGGAAACCAGCGGTTTGTTGGGGTGGGTCGGATTTGCATTTCTCTTATGGATCTCCGCAATGATATTCTCTTCCCTGGAAGTTGCCTTTACTACCATCTTCCGTATAAAGAAAAAGGGGCGTCTTTTTTTTAAATCAATATTCGTGGCTGTGGCTGTGATACCTCTGGGAGTTATCGCTATTCTTTTTTCTATTCTTATAAACATTGCAGCAACAATGATTGAGAATACCGGATTGGTTCTGTTCGGAATTAATATCGGTAGTCTTATAGTAGACAATGCCCTCATCCGGTATATCGTTCCCATTTCTGTTGTTATTGTTTTCTTTACACTGATATTTAAGGTTATCCCCAACAAGAAGATTTATTTTTCACATGCGCTTATGGGTGGGATCATCTGTTCAGCCCTCCTTGAAATTGCCAAGTACCTGTTCAGCTTTTATCTCTCCTGTGGAGGCAACCCGGCAGGCTTTGTATACGGACCGCTTAAAGCGCTTATATATATCGTTCTCTGGGTATTCTATCTTGCTTCTATAATACTACTTACCGCAGAGATCATGTCTGTTTTCGAACGAAAAACGAAGAAAGTGTAACTTGAATAATCACAAACTAACATCATCAAAATTAATATTAGCGTCTGCCTCGCCTCGTCGAAAAGAACTGTTAAGTCTTGTTGGATTGAACTTTGATATAATACCGAGCGATGCAAACGAGACATTTCTAAAGGATGAAACTCCGGAAGAGCATGTCTTGAGACTCTCAGAAGAAAAAGTATCAATTATCGCCGGCCTCAATCCCGATGCCTGGGTATTAGGGGCAGATACTATCGTTATTATCAATGGTAAAGTGCTCGGCAAACCTGTGGTTGCTGATGAGGCAAGGGCAATGCTACGCAAGCTCAGCGGTAAAAAGCACAAGGTTATCACCGGCTTTACTATAGCAAGAAAAAATGCAGATGTTATGATCAGAGATGTCGTTGAATCTTCGGTAGTATTCAAGGAAATTCCTGATGACGAGATTGAGTGGTATGTAAAAACAAAAGAACCTTATGACAAGGCGGGGGGATATGCCGTACAGGGTATGGGCGCTTTTTTCATAAAGGAGATTCACGGTTCATACACGAACGTTGTCGGTCTTCCCCTGTGTGAGGTAGTAGAAACGCTGAAAGAGGTAGATGCGATAAGATTTGTCAAAGGAGGAATTTATGTCAACGGTAAGAGATAACATAAAAAGAATAAGGAATAACATCGCAGAAGCTGCCCTGAAATCCGGACGAAAGGCCTCCGATGTCAGGCTTATGGCCGTAACAAAAACAGTAGGCGATGAGAGGATCATGGAGGCTATTGAAGCCGGCGTTGGTATAATCGGCGAGAATTATGTCCAGGAGGCAAGGAGAAAAATCGAAAAGATGGGAAAGAATGTAGAATGGCATATGATTGGACATCTTCAGTCCAAAAAGTCCAAATATGCAGTTAAGCTTTTCGACATGATCCACTCCATTGATAGGGTTAAATTAGCCAGGGAACTTGATAAAAGATCGAGGATGGCGGAGTGTATAACTAAAATACTTATAGAAGTGAACATAAGCGGCGAGGAAACCAAAAGTGGGGTCAGAAAAGAAGATGCCATCACTCTTGTAAAGGATATTTCCACCCTTGAGAATCTCTCTATTCAGGGGCTCATGACTATGCCCCCCTGGTTTGATGATCCCGAAGATGCCAGACCCTATTTTGTAGCCTTAAGAGAAACACGAGACAGGATCATTGAAGAGAATATCCCAAATGTCGAGATGCGTGAACTTTCCATGGGTATGTCGGGTGACTATCAGGTGGCGGTGGAAGAGGGAGCTACCATAGTGAGAATAGGAACGAGTATATTCGGGGAAAGGTCTTATTAAAAGTTTCAGGGTCTGTTCCACGAACAGGCCAAATATCGAATCGATAAAGGCATCAGCCCCTACAAGTTGTAAAAAGGTGGACGGCATCGCTAAGCAGGTCAGAGCGCTACGGAAAACCGCATTACTGCATTAATGCAAGACCTGACGCTTCGGAACATGGACCTGGAACCGATATTTGGTCTTGAGCGTATACCGCCCACTCACTTTGAATCTATACCAGAAAAATCAAATTGTCAAGCCAATATCGTGCACAATCACTTCCCCTTGTAAATAAACCTTTCAAACAACCTGTGAAATGGGGTCCAGTCCGAATCATCATCGGAACCTTCTATAAATTCCTGAAAGGCGTTCATTTTGGCATCAAGGTCATCAATATGGTGCACGATCAGTGCCTCCAGAGTTTTAGGACGCTTTGGAGACCCATATTCGAGTACGCCATGGTGGCTCAATAGAATGTGTTTCAGTTCCATGGCAAGCTGCTCCGGGAAATCTTTGACGTTGGCTATCCTTGTATCCAGCATTTCTATGCCGATAACGATATGTCCTATGAGCCTTCCGGGATCGGTATAGTCGATCAGCCTGTCGAAGGACAGTTCATATATCTTACCGATATCATGAAGAATACTTCCGGCAATGAGAAGATCTCTGTTTACTCCTTCATAATGATCTGCGATCCTGTCGATCAGGCGTGTTACCGAAAGAGTATGTTCCAGGAGACCACCGATATAACAATGATGGAGTCCCTTTGCCGCAGGGGCTTTTCTGAACCGATTGGCTATATCTTCATCTTTAAAAAATTCATACAACAATTCTCTCAGGCAGGGAGTATTAACCTTCTCGACAAACTCCATCAGCTCTTCAAACATCTTGTCGATATTTGACCCGGAGACGGGTAAAAAGTCAGACGGATCTAATTCGGAGTCACCAACCTTCTTTACTTCTGAAATCGAAAGCTGGATGGTGTTTTTATAACTTGTCGCCCGGCATCGAATGTAAATAATATCCCCTCTATCAAAACGCTTACTCAAATCAACGGCGTTGTCCCACACCCTTCCCTCTATTTCCCCTGTTTTGTCTTTCAAGCGAATGTTAAGATAGGGAGACCCTTTATGGGAGACGGCCATATTCTTCTCAGCAACGAGGAAGGCATCGCTAATCTTGTCTCCCACATGTATATCTTTTATGTAGATACTTTTCATCTGTAGATAAGATCCTCCTATGTTTTTATTCAACTACCCTTTCCTCATGCGAGTATACCCTGAATTTTCCATCCCTCACATATCCTATGATGGTGATTCCTGCATTTTTTGATAAAGTGATCGCCCTTGAGGTGGGAGCCGAATGGGATATTATTACAGGCGCCTCCATTTTCCATATCTTGGTTACAATCTCCGAAGAGACCCTGCCTGTTGTTACTATGACCTTATCGGAACAGTCAATCCCCTCAAGAAGGAAATATCCTCCAAGCATGTCGATGGTGTTGTGCCTTCCTATGTCCTCTCTGGAAACGAGGATTCCGTTAACGTCGGCCATTGCGGAACAATGGGTTCCACGCGTTGCACTATGGAGTTTTGATGATTTAAGAAGATTCTCCATCAATTTCAAGACACAATCCGGTGAAATGGCAATATCTGCTTTCAGGGCTTTCATGGAAATTTCATCCGTTCTATTCCCCCGGGAGCCGCTTGCAGCAATGGTCTTCATTGAAATAGGAGGGTCATCTCCTTTTTTTGTAAAAATATCTACCCTACTCTCTTCATGGAAAACGACTACCTTTTTTAGATCCTCCAGAGTTCCGATGACCCCTTCCGCTCTGAGGAACCCCACGGCCAGTTCTTTCAAATGATTTCCCGTACAGGCTATGGTTACAATCCTCCGGTTATTGAGAACTATTTCAATAGGAATCTCCCTTATGATATCGGCGGCTACGTTAGAAAACTTTTCACCGTCATAAACTCGAATATCGAACTGTTCGATCATTACTTCTCTTTCCGTTCCCTCAGCACCCGGTGATCACCCACCCTTATGGTCAGCTTTGTTATGTCAAAATATTCCATAAGTGGTATGATAAATTTTCGAGACAGGCCTGTCATATCTCTGAAGCTTGCCGGTGTCGACTTCCCTTCCTTTAGAAGGAATTTTTTGTAATCATCGCCGAGATTGTTCAGTATATCTTTGTGAAAATACATGTCCTCACTAACTTTTATAAGCATCTTTTCGTTTAACATAACATTCAAGACACTTTCTGCCTGAACTTTCCTATCTGCAAAATTTTCTAATAAAACCTTTGTGGATGGTGGTGTAAGCCTTGATTCCAGATAGATTTTTTCTATCTCTTCCCGGAGTTTCTCCAGTTCACCTTCCAGGTTAACAGTGTGCCCTGCAACACGAACATTCTCCTTATCTATGATTATCTTTCCGGCTTTTCCCATATCTTTAATCACCATATTGAAAAGCCTTGGATCAATAAACCGTTCCAGTGTGGTCCTGAGCTCTTCCTTTAAAAACCCTTCTTTCAAAGGAAATTCCTTGTGGTATTTTTCTATCTCCGAAAAAACTTTTTCCTGGAGCGTTTTGTAAGCGTGGAAGGATATAATCCTGAGTTCATCCCTGTCCAGCAAGATTGCCTCTCTCCTTGAAAACATCTCTTCAAGTATTTCGTCCAAATTATTCGGATTGATCCCGGTTCTCAAGACAAGCTCCGGGGACAAGATACCGGCAAGACCGGCACGATCCAGAATTACAGTTATCCTCTCCAGATCGGTGCCGCCACGTAATATGTTAAAGTCGTTCAGTATAATATCAGAATACCTTTTATGTTTTACGGGAAGAGGGTCAAGGATCTCGCCACCTCCTATCGTCCTTACAGGGGAATAGCTCCTTATGACAAACCTGTCTCCTGTCATTGTAACCGTTGGAGCTGCGAGAATAACCTGGGCATAACTCTCCTCCCCCGGTTCCATTTCATCCCTTCCGATGAGAACGATTCTCGATATTATTTCACTGGTTCCCGAGTGAAACCTGACAAGCGTTCTGTTCTTCAATTTTTTGTCAGCAGAGGATAGATATCTAAAGAGGATATCGAATCGATTTGACGGCACATAGGTACCTGAATGAGCAAGGACATCTCCCCTGTGTATCTGTTTTTTCTCGATTCCCTGCAGGTTTATCGCTGTCCTCTGTCCGGCCTCGGCTGCATCTTCACTTTCATTGTGAATCTGAATTCCCCTGACCTTTGCTGTGACCCGCCCGGGTAATATCTCAACCGCTTCACCCACATTCACCTTTCCCGATATGAGGGTTCCTGTTACCACCGTCCCGAATCCCTTCATGGTAAACACCCTGTCAACCGGGAGCCTGAAAAGGCCTGTATCGGGGCGTGCTGGAATCCCGGAGGCCATTTTGCCCAATGTGGAAAGAAATTCCGGAAGACCTTCACCGGTAACAGCCGAAAGGGGTACAATAGGCGATGTCTCCATAAATGTCCCACTCAAGAATTCCCGGACGTCATCTCTCACAAGATCAAGCCAGTCATTGTCAACCAGATCAATCTTGGTGAGGATGACCAGACCTTTTTTAATATCCAGAAGTGCGCATATATCGAGATGCTCTTTCGTCTGGGGCATTACACCCTCATCCGCCGCTATTACAAGGGCTACCAGATCTATCCCACCGGCTCCGGCAACCATGTTTTTTATAAACTTTTCATGACCGGGAACGTCCACTATACCTATCGTCCGGCCATTTTCCAGCGTAAGTGCAGCAAAACCAAGTTCGATGGTGATTCCTCTTTCTTTCTCTTCTTTCAACCTGTCTGTATCCACACCGGTGAGGACTTTGATAAGCGCTGTTTTTCCATGGTCGATATGTCCGGCTGTACCTAGAATTACATGTTTCATAAGATGAAGATAACAAAATCCCCGGACTTACACAACATGAAAAACCATCGAGAGAAAGGTGTTGCCAATATCCTACCACCATGATAATAGCGTGCGAGTTATGCGAATACTCGGTCTTGACTATGGTAGCAAAAGAATAGGTGTGGCAATATGCGATGAACTGGGAATAATTGCTCAGGGTATCACCACCATTGAGAGAAAAAATAAGAAAAGAGATATTGAGGAAATATCAAAGCTTGTCAGAGAGTATAATGTAGAAAAAATCGTTATCGGATTCCCAAAAATGCTGGATGGAACAGAGGGAATTCAGTGTGAAAAGGTTGCTGAATTTGCCAAAATCCTTGAGTCAAGACTCTCGCTCCCTCTAATCAGGTGGGATGAAAGCCTGTCAACAAAGGAAGCAGAAGAGATACTCATTGAGGCGAATATGAGCAGGAAAAAGAGAACAAAAGTTGTGGACAAACTTGCTGCCTCTATTATCCTGCAGGGGTATCTGGACTATATTAAGGTGAAAGGTTAAAGGTACAAGGTACACCCCTCAAGGAAACATAGTCCTTACCCAATTTTCCTTTCACCTTTAACCTTTATCTATTTTCTAACACTATGAAACTCATAAATGAAAACAAATTTTTTATACTTGCCACTCTTATTATAGTCCCCTTCGTCCTCTACGCAATATTTTCAAATTATGCAGAAACCCCCGTAGACAACCTGAATACATCCGTGACGATAGAAATCCCCAAAGGAGCGAGCTTTTCCAATGTCACCACAACCCTTGATGAAGCAGGATTAATAAAACACAAAAGATCATTTTCCATGCTGGCAAGGTTAAAAGACGCTCCAACACATATTAGAGCGGGGGAATATGATCTGAGCAGTTCTATGTCCCCGAAAGATATCATCAATAAATTAATAAAAGGTGAAATTAAAGGATACTGTATACCCATTCCAGAAGGCTTTAACATATGCCAGATAGCCGCTCGTCTGGCCTCTGTTAAGCTCGTGAGCGAGGAAGAATTTATCGGAACAGCCTCAGACCCCGAGTTTGTATCATCCCTTGGAATAGAGGGCAACAGCGCTGAAGGATATCTGTTTCCGGATACTTACATACTAACACGGTCGATGGGTGCAAAAGAGATTATGAAATTTATGGTTAACCGATTCAGGCAGAAGGTTACACCGGATATGATACAAAGAGCAAAGGAACTTGGATTTACCACCAAAGAATTTGTTACACTGGCCTCCATTATAGAAAAAGAGGGGGGACCAAAGGAAGAGCGGGCTTTGATATCCGCTGTTTTCCATAACAGATTGATAAAAGGGATGAGGTTGCAAAGTGATCCTACTGTTATTTATGGAATTAAAGACTTCGACGGAAATATAAAAAAGAAAGACTTAAGAGAAAAAACACCTTACAATACATACCTGATAAAGGGATTGCCACCCGGACCCATTTCAAATCCAGGCATGGACTCCTTACTTGCAGCCCTTTATCCCGCATCTGTAAACTATCTTTATTTTGTATCCAAAAACAATGGTTTCCACCACTTTTCATCCGACCTCGCCTCCCACAATAAAGCAGTCTTAAAATACCAGATAAAAAGAAGAAAACGGTAAATCCACCCTGTCGATAACAGTGGTTACGTCATATATTCAGAAATGATACAATGCAAAGGCTCTTCTGGGTGGAGTCAATGCCTGGGAAAAAACAGGCTTTCCGACCAATCCTCCGGAATAAAATCGCCTGGTTGATGCCTTGAAAACGTGCTTTCTTTTAATATCCTATACAGGAAAATGACCGAAAGGACTGCAAGACGGGATCTAAAAAGGTCGTTGGAAATGAGTCTAATCCGTTTAGAGAACAAGGTAAAACGATACCCCCCATCGGGTTAAGCCTTGCCTATTTATGTTTCCATTTCTTTCTTGTAGTGTTTATAGTACCTGAAAACTTTTTTTATGTAGTGTTTCGTGGCCTCAAAGGGTGGAACGTCCTGATACTGCCTGACTTTACTGCTCCCGGCATTGTAAGCCGCAAGAGCCAATCTGGTATCTCCGTCAAATCTATTCATGAGGCGTTTGAAGTATCTGACACCGGCATTGATATTGTGCTCGGGGTCAAAGATATCCACCACACCAAGCGCTCTGGCGGTTTGAGGCATCAACTGCATAAGACCCTTTGCCCCCTTCTTGGAAATCGCCCTGGGGTTGTAGCTGGATTCCGCCATAATGATAGCTTTTACGAGGGCTGGATCAACCTGGTGGAGATTTGCCGCTCGAAGTACAATCGGGTGGAACAAGCGTTCAGCTTTCTTGCCACGAATGTAAGGCAAGCTTTTTTCCTGAACAATAACAAGGCACTCCTCTGGTAGAGACTCATGAATCAGGAGTTTCCCAACCATCGACCAGAGATTCTTTTGACCCATATACAGGAGAGGAGAAACAAGTAGAAACAGAATTATTGAAATGATAAGTATCCGGCAGGCCCGAATCGCCGGATACCGGTTTATGGGTAAATCTTCATCCATTGATAAATCTCCCTGATGATAGAACTTCCTTGTTCAAGAAGGTGAAACATAGCAGATGGTTCAGGAGACAATAACGTTAAATTGTCGATCGCTTAATGTTCCCTGAGCCGATCGACCAGAATTTAAAATCGAACCAATACGGTACATTTAAACCTGGCCTAGTTGCCGCCTCTGTAAGGGAAACATGGCTCGCGCCATCCCTTTATTGTAATCTTGTGATCCGTTTTACCGTTGTGATGATATATGTACAATTATAATACTAAAGTGTCCCCGGGTGCCTGCCCACATCTTTCCTAAGCTATTTCTGGTGCTTCGCAGGTCTCAACTCGTCTTCGTAGCCGGAACTCCGGACGACCCCGTCCGTTATTCCCTCTAAGTCTGTACATCAATGGTCACCGGCATTACCTGCTGGACCCTTCCTATACCCTCGTACCCTGGTGCCGGATCTTCCACCGATATATCCTTGATCGGAGTCGGACACAAATCTCATTAAGTACCACTATCGCGGTGCTAAGTATTCTCGCGACTAACCTTTCCATATCCTTCTCCCTTATTTCGCTATTTTCGTATCCTGTTATGACTTCACTGTTTCCTTCTCGCACGTTTGTATCAGATATTTATTTTGTTGCAAAGATTGCGCCGTAACGAATTATGTTTGAACGATTAATGTAAGAACGATTCTAACATGACAAAATCCCTCGTATTATTTTTTTTATAATCTCGAAATCGAGCCGTCGCCATGAGAAACTCCGGGCCTGTCACCGTTTAATGTTGTAAAGTATCTCAACGAATTTTATCCGTTCTCACGCCCATGAGCCTGATAAGCTTGCTACCACTACCTTAGAGGCAATTCTCAGAATTGTAAAGTAGTCCGACTTAATCCGCGGCCATTTTACACCTCAAAAAATTTGGCGGCTATACGTCATTTCGTGTGGTGATTATTGCCATTACAAAAACGATAATCCGTACCATTTCTCATTTAATCTCGCCTCCCACAACAAAGCGGTTCTAAAATATCAAATTAAAAGAAGAAAACGGTAAATTTTCCCTTGACAAACCAGATATCCCTCCTTATAGTGGAGAAAAGTGGATGATTGTGGGGGAACTTTTCAAATGTCTGTATTTAGAGGAAGATATCATCACACCATAGACGGCAAGGGTAGAATAATCTTTCCTTCCAAGCTTCGTGAAGTCTTCTCAGAAAAATATGACAACCGGATGGTAATCACAAACTGGGACGGTTATCTGATGGCCTTCCCCTACGACGAGTGGAGGATATTAGAAGAGAAAGTCAGTCACCAGTCAATCCTGAGAAAAGAAGTGAGGGTGTTTCAACGCTTTTTCATGTCCGGTGCAGTCGACTGTACCTTTGATAGTCAGGGAAGAATCCTCATCCCACCACCACTTCGAGAATTTGCAAAACTTGAAAAAGATGTCATCCTCGCAGGGATGATCAAAGTTATCGAAATATGGAGTAAAGAACGCTGGGAGGATGAGATACAGAAAACATCCATCGATACCGACGGCTTTAGCGAATATATGGCCGACCTGGGCATATAAACACTATGGAGTCCTCCTTTCATAAGCCGGTAATGCTAAAGGAGACTATCAACTCTCTTGATTGTAGACCCGGGGGCATTTATCTGGATGGAACAGTAGGAGGTGGGGGACATGCTTATCAAATACTCACGGAAACAGCCCCCGATGGACTGCTTATCGGAATCGACGCAGATGATGATGCCCTTGCAGAAGCCGAGTACAGGTTGAAACAATTTGGCAAGAGAAAATTTCTCGTCAAGGGCAATTTTGCAGATATTGTAAAGATATTAGGTAATCTGAACATAAAAAGGGTTGATGGAATACTTCTCGACCTCGGTGTTTCTTCTCATCAGCTTGAAACGGCAAAAAGGGGGTTCAGCTTCTCTTTAGATGCGCCGCTCGATATGCGGATGGATCGCAGGCAGCCTCTGAGCGCCTACGATCTTGTAAATACACTCTCAGATAAAGAGTTAGAAAGGATATTAAAAAAATATGGCGAAGAGATAATGGCCGGGAGGATTGTCGGAGCTATTTCGACAAGAAGAAAAACATCTCCGATAAAGTCAACGAAAGAGCTTGCCACGATTGTAGTCGAAGCGCTACCCCCCCAGTTGAAGCGGAAAAGAATACACCCCGCAACCAAAACCTTCCAGGCCTTAAGAATTGCTGTTAATAACGAACTTTCAAACCTTCACAGGGCAATAAATGACGGCATTGATGTTCTAAACAGAGGAGGCAGATTTTCCATAATTTCATTTCATTCCCTTGAAGATAGAACTGTAAAAAACTTATTCCGTTCCTGGGAAAAGGGATGTATCTGCCCCCCCGATTTTCCGGTTTGTACCTGCAGTCGAAAACAGAAGTTGAAGGTATTGACCAGAAAACCGGTCACACCCGGTGAAACAGAGGTGACGGCCAACCCAAGAGTAAGAAGTGCCAAGCTTCGAACGGCCATGAGGGTTTAAATATGTCCGCGAGGTATGACAGAAAAGAGGACGCTGGATTAAGATTTTCCACCGTGATCATTGTTAGCCTGGTCCTTATGGCAACGGCTCTCATTTATGTCTGGTCGCATCTACATTTTACAGAACTAAATTATCAAATGGCAGAGGAAATGAGCACAAAGAATAGCCTTTTGGAAGAAAATAGAGGCCTGAAAGTTGAATATGCTACCCTGAAATCACCGCAACGCATTGAGGCGATTGCCAGAGCTAAATTAAAGATGCATTACCCTGAAAGGGAACAGGTTATCTTTTTAAAATGACCGAGAAATCAAAAAGATGGTTGCAATTCAGGACAATAACCCTGCTGGTGTTTTTCTTGGTATTGTTTATCGCCCTGATATCAAGGGCATTTCAACTCCAGATTCTTTCAGGAAAAACCCTCAAAGCGAAAGCGGAGAGACAGCATACAAAGACCCTGCAACTTCACCCTGAAAGGGGTCTTATACTTGACCGAAATGGCGAGAAGCTTGCTGCGAGTATAATGGTGAATTCTGTCTGTGCAAGTCCGGCTAAAATAAACAATCCTGACAGGGCTTCATCAAAACTTTCGCCCATTCTCAGTATAAAGAGAAAAACCGTTCTGAAAAAACTTTCAAAATCTAAAAACTTTTGTTGGATAGCAAGAAAAATATCCCCAGCCCAGACCAGCGCTGTGAAGGCCATGAATATTGACGGCATTTATTTAATAAAGGAACCGAAACGATTCTATCCAAACAGAAAACTGGCGGGTCAACTCCTCGGATTTGTGGGTTTGGACTCTAAAGGCCTTGAGGGGCTGGAACTGAAATATGACAGCTATTTAAGAGGAAAGCCTGGGGAAATCCTGTTGGGAAAAGATGCGAAGGGAAAGAGAATCTATATAGGAAAAAGTCTAACTGCCGGGAAAGAAAACAAAAGCTGTAACCTGATTCTTACTATAGATGGCAGAATTCAATATCTGGTTGAAACACAGTTAAGCAGCGCCGTCAGAAAAACGGGGGCAAGTGGCGGAATTGCCATTGTAATGGATCCAAGAACGGGCGAAATACTTGCAATGGCTAATTATCCCGGTTTTAATCCCAATACCTTTTTCAGATATTCTTCCGGGGCCTGGAGAAACAAGGCGATTACAGATTGTTTTGATCCCGGTTCAATATTTAAACCCTTCCTGGTGGCAGGTGCACTTGAGGATAGTGTGGTAAAGGAGAGTGACAGGTTTTACTGTGAAGATGGTGCTTATGTGGTGGGAAATAAAACAATACGTGACGTAAAAAAGCATAAGGAACTTTCTCTCCGGGAAATTATCAAATATTCGAGCAACATTGGTGCCGTCAAGGTCTCGGAGATACTGGGCAAGGAGAAATTTCATCAATATATCAAGAAATTCGGGTTCGGCTCCAAAACAGGGATAGCCCTCCCCGGTGAATCTCCCGGAATTTTGAGAAAACCTGAAAACTGGACAAAGGTTGACACGGCAACGATATCCTTCGGTCAGGGGGTTTCGGTGACAGCAATACAATCAATTACTGCTCTCTCTGCCATAGCAAACCATGGCGTTTTAATGAAACCCTATATCGTTCGTGGCTTAATTGATAAGAAAGGCCAGGTTGTTAAGGAATTTACACCCACAATTGTGAGGAGAGTGGTCTCTTCCACTACTGCTGAGAGGGTTACCTCCTTTCTTGTAGATGTCGTGGAGGGTGAAAACGGCACCGGCAGGAAGGCCAGGATAGCCAATGTTGCGGTAGCGGGAAAGTCCGGGACATCTCAAAAATTTGATTTTACTGAGGGTGTTTATTCACACGATAAGGTGAAGACTTCCTTCATGGGATTTTTCCCGGCCGAAGATCCGCATATAGCCATTCTCGTAGTGCTTGATGAACCTGCAAGACAGAGGTGGGGAGGAGTGGCGGCAGCCCCTGTCTTCAAAAATATTGCGGAACAGATATTGTATGGGGTCAGATCCACCCACCTGACAGCAGGTGTTTCTGTAATCGATCCTGTGCATACGATGAATTGTGCTGTCAAATGTGTAGCCCTGGCCCCGTTAGATGCGTTAGATGCATTCGATGAATCGACCATACCTGACTTCAGGGGTATGTCCATGAGGAATGTATTAAAACTATCGCAGGAAAGAAAAATTGATTTAAAGATCGTAGGAAGCGGCTGGTCGGTGAACCAGGAACCATCTCCTCATGTTCCAGTAAAAGACAATCAGTCTTGCACTGTTTTCTTTAGCACTGGCTCTTGATGACATAGTTCAGAGTTCCGGGTTCAAAGTTCAGAAGGAATGGGGTCAGAACTATACCACGAGGAACTGATTTTGAAATTACCTCACTTAATAAAAACTCTCAATATCCTTCAGATATCTGGAGACACCTCGGGTGATGTTTCCTCCATCTGCTATAATTCCAAAAAGTGTGAGGATGGGTCTTTATTTGTTGCTATCTGTGGCCACCTGTCTGACGGACATGATTATATTGCAGAGGCAATAAAGGGGGGGGCAAAATATATTGTACACGAAAAGGATATTTATACAAAGCCGCAGATAGTTACAATAAAGGTTGCGGACAGCAGACAGGCTCTTTGCACACTGGGGAAAAATTTCTTTCGGAACCCCTCTTCCGACCTACACATAACAGGTATCACCGGAACAAATGGCAAAACAACGGTGAGCTATCTTTTGGAATCTATTTTCAAGGCGGCGGGACTCCCGGTCGGGGTAATAGGAACGGTTAATTATCGATTCAATGGAAAGATATTCCCCGCCCCCATTACTACACCAGAGTCCCTTGACCTGCAGAGGATGCTAAGGGAAATGGCGAACTCCGGGGCAACCCATATAATTTTAGAGGTAAGTTCTCATTCGCTTGACCTGAAAAGGGTTGATAGCTGTGAGTTTGACTTAGGAATATTTACAAATCTTTCCCATGATCATCTCGATTATCATCATACTATGGAAAGATATTTTCTGGCAAAGAAGATCCTCTTCCAGGAGTTACTTAAAAACGGAAAGAAGATGATCATAAACGGGGATGATCCATGGGGACAGAGACTCTTCAAGGAAACCGGTGAAAAGGCCATGACCTTTGGTATCGAAAAGGAATGTGACGTTTTAGCTGAAAATTTCTCCCTCTCATTAAAAGGTATAAAGGGAAAGATAAAGGAGCATCACCGCAACTTTACCATAAACTCTTCAATGATAGGAAAATTCAATCTATATAATATTCTGGCTGCTACAGCAGCAGCTTCCTTGCTCCAGATTCCGGAAGAGTACATCCAGGCTGGTATAGAAAACCTAAAAAAGATACCGGGACGTCTGGAAAAGGTGAGTAACCCATGGCAACCTTCGGTTTTTATAGACTATGCCCACACGGAAGATGGCCTGAGGAGGGTGCTCCAGAATTTATCCGAATTCGAGAATGAGAGGATTATCACAGTTTTTGGGTGTGGTGGTGACAGAGATCGTGGAAAAAGACCACTAATGGGGAATGTTGCCGCAACACTCAGCAACCTTGCTATCATTACTTCCGATAATCCGAGAACTGAAGACCCGCTTGAGATCATTAAAGAGATAGAAAAAGGAGTCAAGGGGAAGACAGGCACCCCCATAAAAAAGTATTTACCAGAAGATCTGACCGGAAATTTTGATGAAAAAGGGTATGTGATTATTCCTGATCGAAAGGAAGCAATTAAACTTGCAATCGCCATCGCCAACATTTCAGACATTGTCCTTATCGCGGGAAAGGGACACGAAGATTATCAGATCATAGGAGATCGGCGTATCCCCTTCAACGATAAAATAATAAGCATGGTGGAACTCGTAAGGAATTGGCCAAATGGTCTACATGGAACGGGAGGAGTCAGTGAGTTCAGGAACAGTCAAGATCAAAAGAGCGCCTGACTCCATGGATTGTTGCAGTCTGACAGTAGACGAGGTTTTGAAGGCAACGGGTGGAACCGTAATCAGGAAACCCCCAATCAGGGTGTTCAAAGGACTGTCCACCGATTCAAGAAGTATTTCGAAGGGAACCCTCTTTCTTCCCATTATAGGGGAAAGATTTGACGGACACGACTTCATCGCTTCAGCCATAGTGGGTGGAGCTTCAGGATCATTGATACAAAAGGGTCTTGAAGAAAAAAATAAACTAATCCCTGGAGATGTCACACTGATCCTTGTTGACGACACCTTGAAAGCCCTGGGGGATATCGCCCACTTCTGGCGGAGTAAATTTGAAATTCCTGTTATTGGTCTAACGGGCAGTACCGGAAAGACAACGACAAAGGAGATGGCGGCCGGGATTATTGGACTGACAAAAAGGGTATTAAAAAACCGTGGAAATTTCAATAATCTCATCGGCCTTCCACTTACACTCCTCGAGATGAATGTCAGCCATGAAGTAGCGATCTTAGAGATGGGAACAAACAGAAGGGGGGAGATAGAAAGGCTAACCAGAATTGCGAAGCCGGATGTAGGTCTCATTACCAACATTGGACCGGTCCATCTTGAAGGTCTTAAATCCATGGATGTAGTGAAGGAGGAAAAGTGGGATCTCTTCAATAATATGGGAATTAGTGGAGTTGCCGTTATCAATGGCGACGATGATTTACTTAATACGGTGGCCGGCCGGTGGAAAGGGAAAACCATAACCTTCGGTATCAAAAAAGATGCCGATGCACGTGCGGAGCAAATAAAAAAGAGTAGAGACAAAGGAGTAAGTTTTACTCTGAATATAGGTGGAAATGAACGTAATGTAATGATGTCAACTTTAGGCGAACATAATATCTATAATGCTCTTGCTGCCGCCGCATCTTCCTGGGCCGTGGGTATTGAATATGATTTGATTTGCGAAGGGTTGATGTCGTTTAAGCCGATCGACGGGCGTATGAATATCCTGAGACTGAAAAATGGAGCCTTTTTGATCGACGATACATACAATGCCAATCCCGAATCAGTTAGCGCTGCTCTTAAGACATTGAAGGAATTAAGGGGTAAACATGTAAGTACAGTCATCCTCGGAGACATGCTTGAACTGGGCGAGTGGGCAGAGGAAATGCATGAAGGTATCGGAAGTCTCATGGCAGATACCGGTGTCGCTAAAATTTTTCTCAGAGGAAGACTCACCCGAACGGTAGCGGAAGGGGCAATCAAAAAAGGATTAAAAAGCGATCAGATATATTTCCCTGAAACTACAGAAGAGATTGTAACACATCTTAAGTCATATTTAAAAAAAAGAGACTGGGTACTGGTCAAGGGATCAAGGAAGATGAAAATGGAGGAAATAGTTCAGGAAATAACCAGGGAGTTTGGGCTTAAAGAAGGCTAAGGGGATTCAACAGTGCTGTACCATCTTTTATATTCTTTACACGAAACATATTCTTACTTTAATGTATTTCGGTACATAACCTTCAGGACGATATATGCAACGATAACCGCCCTGATTATCTGTTTTGTCTTTGGACCATTATTGATAAGAAAGCTCAAATCGCTACACATCGGTCAACCGATAAGAGTTGATGGTCCGGATTCCCACTTATCGAAAGAGGGAACCCCGACAATGGGGGGTATCCTGATTATCTTCTCTGTGGTCATATCAACTCTCCTCTGGGCCAATCTTACAACCGACTATGTATGGCTTGTCCTTATGATAACGGTTGGTTTTGGTCTGATAGGGTTAATTGATGATCTATGGAAGCTTTTAAGCAAAAGCAGCAAAGGTATATCATGGTCTATCCGGTTATTAGTAGAAATAGTCATAGCTCTCTTTGTCAGTATTATTCTGTATATGAAACCGGGATTCAACTCATCTGTAACCATACCTTTTTTCAAGACATTACTTCCCGATCTGGGATGGGGTTATATAGTTTTTTCAACATTCATCATCGTGGGGACCGCAAATGCGGTGAATCTCACAGATGGGCTTGATGGGCTTGCCATAGGTCCGGCCCTAATATGCTTTGCAACCTATATTCTGTTTGCATACTTCGCAGGTAATATAAAAATATCCGGATACCTGCAGATACCATATGTAGCGGGGACAGGAGAACTGGCCATCTTCTGCGGGGCTATGACAGGCGCATGCCTTGGTTTTCTCTGGTACAACACCTACCCCGCCCAAGTTTTTATGGGTGATGTGGGTTCTCTTTCTCTTGGCGGCTCCCTTGGAACCATGGCTATAGTAACGAAACAGGAAATAATTCTTGCCATCGTGGGTGGGATATTTGTAATGGAGACTATTTCAGTCATATTCCAGGTCGGCTGGTTTAAGATGTCGAACGGCAGGCGTATCTTCAGAATGGCGCCGATTCATCATCACTTTGAGCTGAATGGATGGGCCGAACCTAAGGTAATCGTGCGGTTCTGGATTATTTCCATAATCCTGGCCCTCATTGCAATAAGTACCTTGAAGCTGAGATGATCCGCAGATTACGCAGATTTTCACAGATTAATGAACAATTTAAGTGATTATGGGTAGGTTGGAGTGGCGGCTTATGGATCTGAGTGGCAAAAGGGTGCTGGTTATCGGTCTTGGAAAAACAGGCATTTCAACTGTCAGGTTCCTGACAGAAAAAGGCGCCGTTGTTTCCGCAAGTGACGAGAAACCGGCCTCGGAGCTGGAGGATGCTACTTCCGCACTCAGGGATCTGAAAGTAAACATACAAACTGGTGGGCATAGACTCGAAATCATCTCACAAATAGATATGGTTATACCCTCTCCTGGTGTTCCCCCATTTAACCGTCTGCTGTCTGAAGCGGTAAAGAGGAATATCCCGATTTTAAGTGAGATAGAACTTGCCTGCAGATTTTTGACAATACCGATGATAGCTATTACCGGAACCAACGGAAAGACAACAACAACCAAACTTCTGGGAGAGATTCTCAAAAAGGGAGGAAAAAAGGTATTTGTCGGGGGTAACATCGGCAATCCCCTGATAGACTATGTAAAGGGAAAACAGGAAGATGACTATGTGGTGGTCGAAGTAAGTAGTTTTCAGTTGCAGTGGGTCGAACTCTTTAGTCCCTTTATATCCATACTACTGAATGTAACTTGTGATCACTTAGACTACCACAAAACTTTTAAAGAGTACCGCGGGGTAAAAGAAAGACTCTTTAAAAATCAAAGAGAGAATGATCTTGCCATACTCAATGCTGACGATTCGCTATTATCGTCACTTGCAAGGAGAATTCGGGCCGGGATCATCTACTTCAGTTCCTCCAAAAAGCCGGTGGAAGGAATTTTTCTCAATAATAGTGTATTGAGATTCGGCAATGAGAAATATCCCCTTGAGATGATCAGTCTTCCAGGTATCCATAATATAGAAAACGTTATGGCCGCGGTGATCGCTGCCAGAAAATGTGGCTGCCAAATCTCTGATATTATTGAAGCGGTGAAGGACTTCAAAGGAATACCACACAGGATAGAATTCGCAGGTAAAAAGGACGGAGTGGAATTTTATAACGATTCAAAGGCGACAAATGTGGATGCAGTTGTAAGGGCGCTGGAAAGCTTTTCAGGACCGATAATTCTCCTTCTGGGGGGAAGAAATAAGGGTGGAGATTTCAGATTGCTATCCGGGCTAATCAAGGAAAAGGTTAAGTACCTTATCATCTTTGGTGAGGCCAGAGAAGAAATAAATTATCTCATAGGCGGGGCAGTTCCGACCAGACTTGCAATCTCCCTTAAGGATGCGACCATCTCTGCCCGGGATTATTCCTCTCCCGGGGATGTTGTGCTGCTCTCTCCGGGGTGTGCAAGTTTTGATGAGTTTGCAAATTATGAGGAACGTGGAAAATTTTTCAAGAAACTTGTGAGGAACCTTTAATATGGATGAAAAGAGACCTGATATCATCCTTCTGCTTGCTACCCTGATTCTCGTCACCTTCGGTACGGTGATGATATACAGCTCAAGCTCAGTAATTGCCGCAGAGAGGTTCGGAGATGGATATTACTTTCTCAAAAAACAGATTCTCTTTGTCGTCTTTGGGCTTGGAGCAATGGTCATGTTGTCCAGGATACCTTATTACTATCTTAGAAAAATAGCATACTTAAGTCTTTTGATTTCTGTCATCCTTCTCTTTCTCCTTTTAATTCGGGGGCTGGGTGTCAGGGTAGGCGGCGCCACAAGGTGGCTTGATCTTGGGGTGTTCTCATTCCAGGTAACAGAACTTGTCAAGGTTTCTCTGGTTCTCTTTCTTGCACACTTCCTGACCAAGAAAGTGGATAATATAAGAGATTTTTCCCGGGGTTTTTTGATCCCTCTGATAATAACGTCAATCATCATCAGCCTTGTATTGCTGCAACCTGATTTCGGTACGGCAGTGATCATAGTAATGATACTTATATCTATGCTCTATCTTGCCGGAAGCAGGATTTTATACCTGACCGGGCTTGCAGCCCTGCTGATTCCCACAGGGTTTATGCTGGTCGTACGTGAGGGTTACCGTGCAGAAAGACTTATGAGCTTTCTCGATCCCTGGAAGGATCCAACAAATTCAGGATTCCAGATAATTCAGTCTTTCCTTTCCTTCGGCTCCGGTGGAGTGCTCGGTGTTGGGCTCGGGAACAGCATGCAGAAACTCTTCTATCTTCCTGAACCACATACAGATTTTATTCTTTCGGTCATCGCTGAGGAAAGTGGATTTATCGGGATTACGATTGTTATTTTTCTCTTTGCCATTTTTGTCTTCCGGGGGCTTATGATTTCATACAGGGCCACTGACCTCTTTGGAACCCTTTTGGCTTCCGGTCTAACGATAACTATCGCCCTGGGGGCATTTATAAATATGGCGGCGGTTATGGGATTGATCCCGACCAAGGGATTGGTACTCCCTTTTCTGAGTTACGGCGGGACATCATTAATTATGAGCCTGGCAACCGTGGGGATACTTCTGAATATATCTTCTTGCCGGGAGTGATAAGCAATGAGCCGGGATGTGAAGATAATAATAGCCGGTGGAGGAACAGGCGGGCACCTGTTTCCCGGGGTGGCTATTGCAAAGGAATTCTTAAAAAGAAACAAGAAAAACAGTGTTCTTTTCATCGGAACCAAAAGGGGATTGGAAGGAAAGATACTGCCGGGTACAGGATTTCAACTACGAACCATCAATGTGGAGGGCATTAGGGAAAGAGGCATTACAAAATCAATCAGTGCCTTGTTCAAAATTCCCTGGAGTGTGGCTCAATCATTTATGATTATCCGCGAATTCTCTCCAGATTTAGTTGTCGGTGTAGGGGGATACGCATCAGGACCGGCGGTTCTTACAGCACACTTTATGGGAATTAATACGGCTATTGCTGAACAGAATGCCTCTGCAGGTACAACAAACAGAATATTAGGAAGGTTTGTCGATAAAGCATTTTTGACCTTTCCCGAAACGAAAAGATTTTTTTCTGAAAAAAAGGTGGTGGTTACAGGAAATCCCATCAGAGAAGGATTCCTGAAAGGGAGAAAGAAATCAGAGAAGATAGATGATAGGTTTACACTCCTTTTGTTTGGTGGAAGCCAGGGTGCTCATGCCATAAACAAGGCTGTCATCGATTCCCTTAAATATTTAAGAGGGATAAAAGATAAATTGAATATCATACACCAGACGGGAGATAGCAATCTTGAATGGGTTACAAAAGCTTATAAGGATTACGGAATGGTTGCCGGGATCTTTCCATTTATAAGCGATATGGCTTCCGCTTACAGATCGGCAGACTTACTGGTATGCAGAGCGGGAGCAACAACGATCGCCGAAATAACAGCAAGCGGGAAAGCTGCAATCCTTATACCCTTTCCCTTTGCAGTGGGTAATCATCAAACAGGAAACGCTCAGGTTCTATCAGATGCAGGAGCGGCAATGATGATCTCCGAAAAAGACCTCAGTGGGAAACTACTTGCCGAAGCTATCCTGCAACTTTATCGCAACCCTGAAGCGATCAGGAAAATGGAGGAAAAATCTGCCAGGCTGGGGAATATAAGAGCTGCGCCAGATATTGTAGATGAATGTCTGGCTTTATGTAAAGGACATAGTGCATAGCACCCACCATGTGAAAAAAGAAATTTGTAGCAATTTACGGGGATCAGGGGGTCAATCAATGGTGACAGGCTGTTGCTCAAACAAAGATTTCTTTGAGCGGTCATGAAACGTTTTTTGCGAATAAATCTTAGCTAAGCATAAAATAAGCGATTTCGACTATTTAAGCCCAAAGGGTGAGCTTAAAAATCGCATGGGGCAAGCTTTAGATTTATCAAAAAACACCTTGGACAAAGCGAAAAGGATTTTGAGCAACAGCCCGTTAAAAGTTATCTCAACATAGAAGCCTGGCAGAAGGTAATGAGAACTGTTAGCTGAGAAAATTTATGTACAGAAAGGTAAAAAACATACACTTCGTCGGTATAGGTGGTATCGGCATGAGCGGTATAGCAGAGGTACTCTTCAATATGGGCTATTGCGTAAGCGGATCGGACCTCACTGAGACGGAACTTACAAAGCGGCTTGCCTCCCTGGGTGTCGGGATTTCTTACGGTCATAGTCTATCTAATATTGGAGATGCGGACGTTGTGGTTACGTCAACTGCTGTTAGAGAAGACAATCCCGAAGTACTGACAGCTCATGAAAGACATATCCCTGTTATTCCGCGTGCGGAGATGTTAGCCGAACTGCTGAAGATGAAATTTTCCATAGCGGTATCGGGGAGTCACGGAAAAACAACAACTACCTCCATGGTTGCCACGATACTCGCCCATGGCGGTCTTGATCCCACCATGGTGATAGGTGGAAAGCTGGCAAGCATAGGGAGCAATGCAAGGCTTGGTAATGGAGAATATATTGTGGCTGAAGCTGATGAAAGTGATGGCTCTTTTCTCAGATTAAGCCCCACTATTTCCGTAATAACGAATATTGATCTTGAGCATCTTGATTATTACCGAAACATCGAAGAAATTAAGGAAGCCTTCTTGCAATTTGCCAACATCGTCCCCTTTTACGGCTCCACAATACTCTGTCTCGATGATGACAATGTGAAAGACATACTTCCGAAAATAAAAAGGAGAATAATTACCTATGGTCTTTCAGACCAGGCGGATTATCAGGCAAGAAATATATCTTTTGAAGGATCGTCAACAAACTTTGCTTTATACTTTAAGGGTGATTTTATGGAAGATTTCTCCCTGAATGTTCCCGGTATGTTCAATGTTTACAATTCCATGGCAGCTGTTGCCGCGGCCCGGGAACTGGATATGGATTTCCCGAAAATTAGAGAAGGGCTCAAGTCTTATGTCGGTGTTCATCGCAGGCTGGAAATTAAGGGCGAGGCGGATGGTATAATTGTTGTTGATGATTATGGCCACCACCCGACCGAAATCAGGGCAACTCTGGCCGCCGCAAGACAGGTATGGAATAAGCGGATAATTGTCATTTTTCAACCTCACCGCTACACCCGTACCAAAGCGCTCTTTGACGAATTCCTTACAGCCTTCTCCGATGCCGATGTCCTGATTCTGACCGATATATACTCTGCCGGTGAAAATGAAATAGAGGGGGTTCATTCATCGAAACTATATGAGGGTATCCAGAGCTGCGGCCACAGAAATGTGACTTACATACCTGATTTTTACCGGATTGTTGATCATCTGATGGCAACAGCGGAACATTCGGATGCAATCATCACCCTGGGAGCGGGTGATGTCTGGAAGGTGGGTGAGGAATTTTTGAGAAGGGCCTTTGTGGAATTTCAAATCGAGGAAATTAAATGATCAGAGATAAGGCATTTCGGGAAAAATTAAAAAGTGTAATCTCCGGCAAGATTCTCTTCGATGAACCGATGGATCGTCATACTTCCATCGGAGTCGGCGGCAGGGCTGATGTATTGATATTTCCCGGTAGTGTTAATGAACTCAGCCGGGCTATTTCTTATCTTAGAGATTGCGATGTTCCCTTTATCCCGGTGGGTAATTGCACAAATCTTATAGTGAGAGAAGGTGGGTACAGCGGCGTTCTGGTTTCATTGAAAGAGCTTGCTGCTATCAACTATCGGCCATCATCCCTCTCAATCGACGCGGAGGCTGGAGTTCTCCTTTCCGAAATAGTTAACCTCTCCATAATGGAGTCACTTACCGGTATGGAATTTTGTGCCGGCATTCCCGGATCCGTGGGGGGGGGTATTAAGATGAATACCGGTGCCTTTGGTAGTGAACTAAAGGACGTTGTTGAGACAATTTCCCTGCTTAACAGTGGAGGAAAGATAAAGGTTACAGGGAAGGATGAAATCAAATTTGAATATAGAAACCTCGATCTTCCGGAAGGAGCGGTTATCGTCGGTGCAAAGTTTCTACTTGCAAAGGGTTCAAAGGATGAGATCCGCGAGAGAGTTACGGAAATTCTCACTACGAGAAAGAAAAAACACCCCCTCGAACATCGCAGCGCAGGTTCCATATTTAAGAATCTCACTGATATTTCAGCCGGTGAGATAATAGATGATATCGGGCTTAAGGGAATTCAGATCGGCGGCGCCATGATATCTGAGATGCATGGAAACTTTATTGTGAATTCGGGAGGGGCAAGCGCAAAAGACATAATTTATCTGATAAATTTGGCACAGGAAAAGGTCTGGAAGGAAAAAGGCATCTATCTCGAGACTGAGGTTAAGATAATAGGGGAAGACTGATGAAAAAGTCGATCAAATCAAAGATCGAAACGAAAAAAAACAGGCTGAGGAGACGCTCGAAGAAGATCTTTTACGAAATATTCAAGGTATTTATACTGATCGGAACCGTTATCATCTCAGCCACATTCATGATATTCGCATACAATTACATGATATGTTCCCCCTATTTTCAAATTGAAAAAACAATTATCAGAGGATGCGACAGGGTCACAGAAAAGGAAATACTGGCGCTTGCCGATATAAAACCTTTTCAAAATGTCTTAGCGATCAATCCGCACGAGATTGCACGAAGAATTAATTCAAATCCCTGGGTAAAAAATGTTTCAATTAGAAGGGAACTTCCAAACAAACTCGTTATAGAAGTTAGTGAAAGAAACGCTACCGCTCTGGTTAAGGGGAACAAAAGCATCTATTTTATGGATCGTGATGGTGTCATATTTAAAGAACTAAAGAATAGCGAGAAGGCGGATCTCCCTATTCTTGTCGGATTTCACAAGAATACAGATCTCCTGAAAAAATCTATCGGTCTTATAGCCTGCCTGTCATCTAACAGCGAGTCCCCCAAAATAAGGGACGTTTCAGAGATTCATGGGGATGAGATATTCGGTTTTTCCATTTTTACCAACAATGGGCTTTGTCTTCAACTCGGTTTCGATAACTACGGTGAAAAACTAAAACGACTAAACCAAATAATGATAGACCTGACAAGAAAGAATTTAAATACAGACTTTCTATATATTGATCTGAGTAATCCAGGCAGGGTTGTTGTTGAAAAGAAGGTCATGCTGAAAGAAGGTTACAGAACATAGTAAGGGTAGATGGACAGATGGCAAAAAAGGATAGTGTAATCGTTGGATTGGATATAGGAACCACCAAGGTCTGTGCAATTGTCGGTGGAGTGACGGATACCGGTATCGATATTATCGGGATAGGCTCTCATCCCTCGGAGGGATTGAGAAAAGGAGTTGTCGTCAATATCGAAAGTACCGTTAATTCTATAAAAGGGGCTATAGAGGAGGCCGAGCTTATGTCCGGCTGCGATATTACTTCTGTTTTCACCGGGATTGCAGGAGGGCACATCAGTGGTTTGAACAGTCACGGTATCATAGCGGTCAAGAGTCGCGAGGTTGATGAAAATGATGTGAAAAGATCAATTGAAGCGGCAAAAGCTATAGCCATTCCCCTGGATAGAGAAGTGCTTCATGTATTGCCCCAACACTACATCGTTGACGATCAGGACGGGGTGAAGACCCCCGTGGGAATGTCCGGTGTCCGGCTCGAGGCCAAAGTCCATATCGTCACAGGCGCTGTCACGTCTGCACAGAATATAATTAAGTCTGTTAACCGTGTCGGACTGGACGTAAACGACATCGTCCTGGAACAGTTAGCATCAAGTGAGGCTGTTCTCAGCCCTGATGAAAAAGAGTTGGGAGTAGCCATAGTAGACATAGGTGGAGGCACAACTGATATAGCTGTATTTTCTGAAGGAAGTATCAAACATACTGCTGTACTATCCATAGGAGGAAATTATCTTACGGGAGATATTGCTGTAGGCCTCAGAACACCAACCGTTGAAGCAGAGAAGATAAAGATAAAATATGGATGCGCCTATACGCCTCTGATTCCAAAAGATGAAACCATAGAGGTTCCCAGTGTGGGTGGAAGGGAACCAAGGATGGTCTCACGCCAGATACTCGGGGAAATTATCGAACCACGTATGGAAGAGATACTCAATATGGCGCATAGAGAAATAGTTAAATCCGGCTACGAAGATCTCCTGGCTGCCGGTGTCGTTTTAACGGGAGGAACAGCGATTCTGGAAGGAATAACTGAGTTAGCCGAACAGATGCTCAATACGCCGGTGAGGAGAGGATATCCAGTAGGCATAGGTGGACTTACGGATATAGTTAATAGCCCTATGTACGCCACAGGCGTGGGACTGATCATTTATGGAAGTAAGGATCACTACAAAAATGTATTTAAAAAGAGCGAAGGAAATATATTCAACAGGGTAACCAGAAGAATGAAAAGATGGTTTACAGAATTCTTTTAGGAGGGAAGAGCTATGTTTGAATTAGAAAAAGCTTCAGTGAACTCTGCAAAGATCAAAGTTGTCGGAATCGGCGGAGGAGGAGGCAATGCCGTGAACACCATGATTTCCTATAATCTTAAAGGTGTAGATTTCATTGCGGCAAATACCGATGCCCAGGCCCTGGGATCAGCATCTTCACCTACTAAGATTCAGCTTGGTGCTGAGATTACAAAAGGTCTCGGTGCGGGTTCGGATCCTGATGTGGGAAGAAAGTCTGCTGTCGAATCAACAGACATGATAAGAAGTGTCCTCGAAGGTGCGGATATGGTTTTCATTACAGCCGGTCTGGGTGGCGGAACAGGAACGGGGGGAGCACCTATTGTGGCGGAGATTGCAAAAGATCTGAGAGTATTAACCGTTGCTGTCGTTACAAAACCTTTTCAGTTCGAAGGAAAAAAGAGGGGAAGCCAGGCGGAGGATGGAATAACAGAACTGAAAAACACCGTGGATTCTCTCATAGTAATACCCAACCAGAGACTCCTCAGTATAGGTGGCAGAACTATGCCGCTTTTAGATGCCTTTAAGAAGGCAGATGAAATACTGTTCCATGCCGTTAAGGGAATTTCCGATCTGATCATGGTTCCGGGATTGATTAATCTTGATTTCGCCGACGTTAGGAATATTATGTCGGAAACGGGATTAGCACTTATGGGTACCGGGATTGCAAGCGGAGAAGGCAGGGCAGTGGAGGCGGCTCAGAAGGCTATATCTTCTCCTTTGCTGGAGGATAACACGATTCAGGGCGCACGTGGTGTGCTGCTGAATATAACCGGAGGATCAGACATAACCTTAAATGAGATCAACGAGGCATCTTCTTTGATCCAGGCTGAGACCCACGAGGATGCTAATATCATCTTTGGAACCGTCGTTGATGACAGTATGGGAGACGAAATACGCATTACTGTTATAGCTACCGGATTCGATGAAACAGGGAAAAATAGAGAGGGAATAACAAGTATGCCACCTCTCAACGGTTATAAAAGAGAAAATCTGTCGACACCCGCCTTTATCAGGAAGGAAAAAACTGCAGATAATCCCAACGTGGTCAGGATGGGATTGATAGATGACAATATAGAAGGCGATCTTGAGGTTCCAACATTTCTTAGGAGACAGGCGGACTGAAAAAGGTGAAAGGTTGTTAGAGGATCAAGGATTGTTGAACCATCACTGATCCCTGTCAACTGACCACCGGCCACTGATGATATGTCCTGGAAGCTTAAAAAAAAATACAGCGATCTCCTGTCGAGAGAGGAGGGTTACCAAAAAAAGTTATGGGGCGACAGAATAACCGTTTGTCTGGCTTATCCGAATCTTTACCGGACAGGAATGTCCAACCTGGGGTTCCAAACCCTTTATGCCATTTTTAACAGCCATTCTTCATTCCTATGTGAAAGGGTCTTTCTTCCCGATCCCGATGATGAAGATAAATTCATCCAGAGATCGATTCCCCTTTTCAGCATGGAATCTCAGAAAGCCCTTGCAGATTTCGATATTATCGCCTTTTCCATCTCTTTCGAAAACGATTATCCCAACATCTTAAAAATACTGGATATCTCGAGAATAACTCTTTCCTCCCATCAAAGAAAAGAAGAAGAACCTCTTATCATCGGTGGTGGCATTTCGGTTACCCTTAATCCAGAGCCCCTGGCTGACTTTTTCGATTTCTTCATGTTAGGAGAAGGAGAAGGGGCCATTCCGGAGTTTCTTGATATTTTCGAAGAATCCCGTCATCTCGGTATCTCCAGATATGAGACACTCTCCCGTATTCAAAAAGAAGTAGAAGGTGCCTACGTTCCGAGATTTTATTCAGTCACCTATAATCCGGAAAGTCAAATAGTCGCATTTGAGCCGACAGATCCCTCATTCCCTGAAAGAGTCAAAAGAAGATTTGTCCCGGATATAAACACATTCAACACCGATCAATCCATCATCACCGCAGACACAGAATTCGGAGATATGTTCTTGACAGAGGTGAGTAGAGGTTGCCGGCGTGGATGCCGTTTCTGCGCAGCCGGTTTTGCATACAGTCCTGCAAGATTCAGAGAACCGGAAATTCTTGAACAGTCTATCATTGAGGGACTGAAACAACAACAAAAAATAGGGTTGCTCGGCACTGCGGTATCCGATCATCCCGATCTGACTTTGCTTTGCCGGTCAATACTGAAAAAGAATGGAAAGGTATCGATCGGCTCCCTCAGACTGGACAGACTGAATAAAGAAATGGTGGGGTTACTCCGGGAAACCGGGGTAGAAATGGTATCCCTTGCACCGGAGGCGGGCTCTCAGAGATTGAGAAACGTAATCAACAAAGGGATTACAGAATCTCACATCTTCGACAGTGTGGAATTATTAATAGAAAACGGGATATTGAACATAAGGCTCTATTTTATGGTAGGGCTTCCTACCGAAAGTCCTGAGGATATAGAGGCCATCATCGACCTTGCTAAAAAGATCAAATATCATGCGATAAAACATACAGCGGGAAAAAAGAAGTTCAGAAAGATTACGCTCAGTATAAATCAATTTATCCCCAAACCAGCTACTCCTTTTCAATGGCAGAGTCTTGAGGATACAAATCTGGCAAGAAGAAGAATCAGGAAAATCGACTCCTCTTTAAGGAAAGAAACATCCGTAAAGGTAATCCACGATCTTCCAAAATGGAATTATATCCAGGCTCTTCTATCTCTGGGCGACAGGTCGGTGGGAAAGGTTCTCCTCTCTGTTCATAAAAACAAGGGCAACTGGTCACGCGCCCTCAAAGTGGTTAATATAAACCCCGATTTCTACGTCTATCGACAGAAAGATACTGATGAAATCCTTCCCTGGGATTTTATCGACCATGGGATTAGCAGAGAATTTCTGATAAGGGAATATCAGAAGGCTTTATCTGGAAAATAACTTAAAGGTCTGCCCTATCCTTCCCCAAGCACTCTCAACGCTGTTGAATTAGATGTTGATTTAAAAAAATTATTCCCCTTTTTCAGCGTTAAAAAGCTTTTTTATCTCACTTTTTAACACTTTCCCCATAGTATTTTTTGGTAACTCTTTGATGAAAACAATCTCCTTGGGACATTTCCATTTATGAATATGTTCCCTGCAGAACTCCTGAATATCTTGAGCTTCCACCTTGGAGCCAAGCCTTGTGACAACAGCTGCAACAATTTTTTCTCCCCACTTTTCATCCGGGATACCTACCACAGAGGAATCAACCACATCCCCAAGCTGGTTTATAACGACTTCCACCTCCTTCGGGGATATATTTTCACCACCAGATATAATTATGTGTTTGAGGCGATCGGTCAGGTAATAGTATCCGTCATCATCGACTCTTCCCAGATCACCGGTTTTAAACCATCCTTTTTCAAATGAGTCGGCTGTCACTTCAGGCTTTCGCCAGTAGCCCGAAGTAATGGAGGGACCTTTGAGCCAGATCTCACCGGTTTCACCGGGAGCCACTTCCACGAATGTCACAGGGTCTACTATTTTCACCTCGAGATCCGGCAGGGGTACTCCGATAGACCCGGGTTTTCTCATACCCCTGACCTGATTTGAAAAATTCATTCCTGTTTCCGACATGCCCTCCCGCTCCACGGGTTCCTTGCCAAAGGTCTTTTTAATTTTCTCAAAATCCTTAACCGAGAGCGGCGCTGAACCGGATGTCCATAATCGCATATGTTCGAAGTTCAGTTTCTTTTCCCCCAGATAATTCATCATTTTACCATACATAGAGGGAACCGCCATAAACACGTTACAAACATATTCTCCAGCTCTTCTTGACAATGCCTCCATTACTTTCTCCGGTGAAAATTTGTCAAGCATAACCACATGGCCCCCTGCCATTAAGGCGGTATGAAGGGCATAGTTAAGTCCATGAACATGAAAAAGGGGAAGCGAGTGACAGAGCACGTCAGATTCCGTTATCTCCCATATCTTCATAATATTTTTTGCGTCATGAACAAGATTCTCCTGGGCAAGAACAGCCCCTTTAGGTTTTCCTGTAGTTCCTGAGGTGTAGATGATAAGACCGGGGTCTTCCGGCCCGACATCCACCTGTGGAATAATATCCGGAGCGGATCGGAAAAAATCAAGATCTTGGTAAGGCCTTTCAGTTTGAACCACAATATTGGTGAGCTCCGGATCTATTTCTTTTATAATTGCCTCCTGTTCTGTTCCTGACAACACCAATTTTGCCTTTGCATCCTCAAGCAGATATGAGACCTCTGCCTTTTTGAATTCAGGATTTAAAGGAACCGCAATAACTCCTATTTTTTGAAGTGCAAGATGCGCAACTACAAAGCCCACAGATTTTTGGAAGAAAAGAATTACCCTGTCTCCTTTTTCAACCCCCAAATCCAGGAAGGTATTTGCCATTCGATTGGCATCCTGATCCAAATTTTTATAGGAGATCTCAGTTTCTATTGTACCTTCACGAAGGAAACTTATCGCTATCTTTTCCCCATGCACTAAACAACTATCCATAAAACAATCTTTTAGAGTTTGACTATTCATCTTTCACGTCCGTTGGTACGTTTTTAAACAATATCTCCGTTCAGTGATTTATTGGATTGAAAATTCTACTTCTTCATAAACCTGGCTGGAGGCTTATAGAGCCCTCCCGACCATTCCACGAGGTCCTCCATGGACTTGGCTGCAAGGAGGTCACGAGTCGCATCCTTGATATTGATGTCCAGGTCTTCAGGATATTGAACCAATTTCTTGTCTCTCATCTGTGCTACCGTGTTCTCATCAAACAAGCCCCCCAGAGGGGCCTTACCGGCAACCGAATATATGGCCGCCTTTCTTTCCTCAAGATCCCTGCACCTGTAGAGGTAGGCAACACCCACATCGGTCACAATGTGGGTCAAATCCCGGCCATAGATCATTACGGGGGGAATGGGGAAATTGACCCTGTCGGCCAGTTCCCAGGCATCAAGTTTTTCCACGAAGGTGGGGCTTTCCGGTTTCTTGCAGGATTGAACGATCTGGACAACCAGCTTCTTGCCTGTAGGAACAGGACCGTTCAGGAGGCTGTTCATGGCATAATTTTCTCCAACCTTACCCCATGCAGTGCTGAAATGGCGTCTGCCACCGGCGTTGCACCCCATATTAGGGGCGCCACCGAAACCGGATATCCTCTGGATGGTTGCTGTTGAACTGTTACCATATGGATCTATCTGCAGGGTGGACCCGATAAACATATCGACGGCATAGTGGCCTGCCACCTGTGAAAAGGTCCTGTTTGATCTCATGGTTCCGTCGGGACCTACAGGAAATATGTCGGGGCGCTTCTCAATATACTCTTCCATGCCGATCTCCGAGCCGAAGGGGTGGATAGATTTTACAAACCCCGATTCAATTGCGGGTATCATCGTGGGGTGAGGATTCAGGGCCCAGTGGGTGCAGATTTTACCCTTTAACCCGAGTTCTTTGGCATAGGTGGGCAGCAGCAATTCGATCGCTGCGGTGTCGTACCCGATCCCATGGTTCAAAGAGGTGACGCCATAAGGAGCATAAACGCCCTTTATGGCCATCATCGCCATCAGGACACTGACATCAGATATCTTTGCAGGATCCCTGGTGAAAAGGGGTTCGATATAATATGGGGTCTCTGTAAGTATGACGTAATCTACCCAGTCGCTCGGTATATCAACTCTTGGCACCTGTTCTTTAATGGAATTGACCTGGGCCACAATAATGCCTTTTTTGAATTTCGTTGCTTCTACGAGGGTTGGTGTCTCTTCAGTATTGGGCCCGGTATAAAGGTTTCCATGGCTATCAGCGGAATCTGCTGCAACAAGGGCAACCCTCGGGATCAGGTCAAGGAAGCACCTTCCAAATAATTCAATATAGGTGTGGATCGCTCCGAGTTCCAGTTCCTTCTTTACAACCATGTCAGCTAATACTTAAAATCACTATTATGATAGCAGCCATAATCAATGATATCTTGCTTCGCAGTTTCATTATAATTACTCCGGTATATTACTTACGTTCGTGCGGCAGGCCTTATTCCATTACAGTCCCCTCTTCCCGTCAAAATCGCTATCTTCATCGCTACACTTTTGTGGACGGGTTTGTCAAGACCATTTTGAAATACCATTGACAACACTCAGCGGGTTGTATATATGATAGCCGCAAATTTGTCACCGCTTTACCCCTTTTGGCCTTAATAGTACTGCTACTTATTATGCATTATGCGCTACCTGACCCAAAACGAGGAAATATGAAATGTTGCTTCCGTCCGCATCGTTACTGGCATCTATCACCGGAATGTTAATCCTCTTGAGGCTGAGGCTTCATCCTGGTTTTGCCATTTTTGCCGGAAGCCTCATCATTTCCCTTTTGGTCTTACCACTGAATGAGACACCTTCCATCCTAATGCAAAGTCTGCTAAACTACCAGACACTAAGACTGCTGGTTATTATAGCCAGCGCCCTGACTTTGAGTGGCCTGATGCAGGAGAAGGGATTGCTGGCACAGTTAGCGGAGACCCTAGAGAAGATCGCCCCTAAACTTGCCGTGCATCTCATTCCGGCAGTAATAGGATTTGTGCCTATGCCCGCCGGGGCTCTGGTTTCGGCAACCGCTTCACACGATTCGCTCCAGAGACTCGGCACGACCCCGGAACAGAGCACCTTCATCAATTACTGGTTCCGCCATTTATGGGAGTTCTGCCTGCCCGTATATCCGGCCATCATAGCCACGAGTGTACTCCTGGCGGTTCCATTATCTTCAGTGATAATGACACTCCTTCCCGGCACCTTTTTAGCTATCATCTCTGGAACTGCCGTCAGCTACACAATTCTAAAAAAGCTTCCCGAAACCGAAAGAAAGCCTCACAAAAACATAACTTACAATCTTCTGAAAGCTTGCTGGCCAATTATATTACTTGTCCTGTCAATTCTGCTGGGGGTGGATGCCATGGTAGCATTTCCGCTTGTATTGCTTCTTTTAGCCTTGCAACAGCGCGCCAGATGGCGGGAATTAGTCAAGTCACTGAAATATGGTCTTGACCCAAAAATTATGTTCTTTCTGTATGCGGTAATGCTCTACAAAGCAACAATAGAAAGCGCTGGCGTCGCTGTTGCCGTCTTCTCTGATATGCAGACCGTAGGACTTCCGATTGTAGTTATCCTGGCAGCATTGCCCTTTCTTATCGCTTTTATCACGGGGAACAGCCTGGCATTTGTTGGCATTGCCTTTCCGCTATTATTACCGTCCATAGTGTCACCCACGGGATTCAATAACTATGCTCTACTACTATCTTATACCAGCGGTATAGTGGGGCTGCTTCTGTCCCCTCTGCACCTTTGTCTTACCCTTTCTGCGGAGTACTTCAAGGCTATCTTGTCCAAGATATATAAGTACATTCTGCCTCCGTCCATTGCGATAGAGGCCATCGTAATGCTGCTCTATTATGTGGCTGTCTGATCCTATGGGAGAAGTCCCATTGCCCAGACATGCCTCAGAAAGCCTCTTTCCGGTACACGGGTTAGTTTTTCATTGAAGAACAAGGTGCCGGAATAGCTCAGTCCGAACGATACTATGAAATTCAATAAAAGTGATTGAAGAAACCCTCATTTTGTGGATAATTGCGACCAGATATCTCAAACAAGGAGAAGCATGTATGAAAATAGAAACATTGATGGAAACAGCGCGAGAACGGGCGCGGAACAATCATCTCGAAGGTTGCAATTGCGGAGAGAGCACCTTCAGGGCACTCCTGGAAACATTGCGAGAGCTGAACCTCACCGATATGCCACTGGAGATGGTCACCCTTGCCGCGGGTCTCGGCGGCGGCATCGGAAGCTCGGGAAACACCTGCTGCGCCATGATCGGCGGCTGTATGGGGATCGGCACCGTCCATGGGAGAAAGGACCCCTTCCTGCTCCCCACCCCCGAGGCGCGGATGAATCAGCTCACCGGTGACGAGGGTCTCTACCGACTCTATAATAACTTTATCTTTGAAGTGAAAAAGATAATCGGTTCCGCAAGCTGCGCTGAACTTACCTGCCCGTATGACTATTACAGCGACGAGCGGAAAGAAACACTATTGCCGGAATATTATCGGCGAGGCTGCTGCTCTGGCCATGAAGTGGATTTTCATCGGTATAGACGAGGGATACCGCCATCCCTTCAATTATAACATCATGGGAAAGAAATAAGAATACCGTGGTTTACTTTTGGACGTCACCTCTGACTATTTCAAATACGCGGGCAGTTCGTCCTCTTCTTTACCCTGAAAACTGCAGAGTACAGGACAGGTTTTACAGGATCCTTTGGCAGCAAGCAATGGAGGTTCTCCCTTAATAGTTTCTATAAAATCCAGGCACCTGTTAACTTTGTCATCATCACCATCAACGAGCAGGGTAACGGCCCCCTCAAAGACTTTAGAGATATTGAAGTCGATCTCCATAGATGGATGGATATGGCCAATCCAAAACGAGAAGATCAAGAAGAAATTGAAAATGCACTTAAAAACGAAATTAATGGAGGAGAGGCTACCGGGATGCGACCTTTTATAGGAGATAACACTATAAAGTTTATGCAGTTGTGGGCTATAATTATCGGAGAAAAGATCTCCTGAGACCATACACAACACCTTGGGTGCCTCTCTTCTCGATATACAAGCGTCTTATTGCTATATTTGACTCGCCGATAAAGGGCTTCCATCAAATTAATCGCTTTTAAGCTTCCCCACCAGATATCCGTCCATTAAAAGATGTACCATATGATGCATTACACAAACAACAAGCACTATTCCATATTGCGGAAAAAGGGAAACTTGCAAAATTACCGAAAGGGGAAGTGTTTTCTGCCCACCCATGAAAATAACACTTTCTCTCCTACCTTTGCCAAGCTTCGATAATATTGTAAAAAGACCTACAATAGCCAGAAATATCCCATGAAAGCCAAAGACCAGGAAAAAGACAATTCCGATATACGTTTAGGAGCGCGCTGTAATGTGATTGGATTGAACGACTACCGGGCTCGTGAAGGGGTTAGTAAATGTCACCGATAAGATCACGCGTCACCTTTTTGGAGGCGGTGACGATGCTGTCGACGACCTTTGCTCCCCTTTTTTACAGTCACTTTTCCCCAGAGAATGGACCGCTTGATCTCCACCCCCTGTTCAAGACACGCTTCCTCACCAATGATTGCCCAATCCCTGAGTTTGACGGAGCTGTGAATCTGAGAACCGGCCGCTAATAAAAAAGATTCCCCTTCTAAAGCCTATTTATTGGCAAGGATATAGTTCTCGACCGTACCAATATCCCGCCATTTGTGTCCAGTCGATATGTAGGCCCTGACGGGTTTGTCTTTTTGCATTAAATCTCTATAGTAATCGATAATGTCCGAAAAGGTGCCCTCGGGGATGTAATCCAAAAGTTTTTGATCGATAATATGAATGCCGGTTAAGGCCAACCTTCCGGGACGATTATTGGCAGTGATCCCCAGGATGTTCATACGGCTGTCAATTTGGATCTGGTTAAAAGGCGGTTGGTCATGAAGGATTAGCGTCGCCAGTTTACGTTGCGCCTGTGGTACTCATTCGCCCTTGATAAATTGATATTTGTATGGAATCCCTTAAGATAGTTTATTACCCTGTCAATGACCGGTTTGTTCCCTATCGGGACAAGGACCTTCGGCTTGTCAACGCTCAGTGATTTCAACCGTGTTCCAAGACCGGCTGCAAGAATCATTGCTTTCATGAAATGCCCTTTCGACCATCGACCACCGTATTACACATAATCAAAAATTTTTAATATATTCGGAAAGCTTTACACAACCATCCATGGACTGTTTAGAGCTTTAAAAGTGTGATCCTGAGAACCATTCAAGATTTTTCACACCAATAAAACAATAATTGAAATTTCTTTTGCCCTTGACTCATAACCATTTTTCTTCTATACTTCCTTACCAAACAGCAAAATAAAACAAGTATTTAAAGAAGATAAGAATGGGCAGAACACTCACTATTCATTTAGCACATGGGGAAGCAGCTTTCCCATACGTGCTAAAGTTTGCCGACGTTCGCCTTTATGCCTTTGTCACACTTTTTGTAGCAATGGATGTGGCGGTACCATGGCTTTGTCACACTATCCACCCCTTAGCCGGCCCAATATTCCTTCCTATGTTTTTCTTCATTTTGTTGGCTGGACTTTTATTCGGCTGGCGTGCAGGTCTTCTGGTTGGAATTCTCACACCGCTTGTAAGCTACGGTATATCAGGGATGCCTTTCCTGGAACGGCTTCCCACAATCGTCATCGAGGCTTCATTCTACGGACTGTCAGCGGGTCTTTTCCGTGAGCGGTTCAAATTGAACGTTTTTTGGTCACTCCTTGGGGCAATGGTTATAGGGAGGTTAGCTGCTGCATTAGCCTTATTAATAATGCATTGGTCAGGTGACTCAAATTCCCCTGTTTTAGTATGGCAGGCAATAAAGCAGGGGTGGCCCGGAATTGCAATACAGCTGGTCTTTCTCCCCACAATCTCCATAGTTTTAGAGAAATTCTCTTCAACATCTGGACATCATGAATGATCTCTTTAAGTCATTTCTAAAAAGTGACGATACACTCTGGGTCTTAAAAGCGAACAACCCGATCTTTCAATCCCCAAAAAAGGGAATTGTATCACTTCTGGACTACATTGAACAGTTTAGCCCATGTACCGATGAAGTCACCGTTTTCGACCGTGTGGTCGGTAACGCAGCTGCGTTACTTCTGGAAAGAATACGCTGCAGAAAGATATATTCCCAGATTGGAAGCAGGTACGCTTTAGAAACATTGAACCAACATGGCATTCCCAGTTATTTCCTAAAAGTGGTGCCATATATTTTTAATAGAAAAAGGGATGGAATGTGCCCGTTTGAAAAATTGTCTATCGGAAAATCCCCCGACGAATTTTATAAATCGATTATTAGCTGAGATTTATGCAAAAAAACGGATGATAAAATGGATGAATCCATCTTCCAAAAAACCGATGGTAACATCGAAAATCATATTGTCTCTCTCCGTTCTCTCCTTGACAAGTTGAAGGTCCCTTTCAGAAAGGGTAACACGGTTGCCATTAAGCTCCATTGGGGAGAAAGAGGAAACACAAGTTACCTACCTCCACATTACGCCAGAGAAATCGTAGAGTGGCTAAAGAAGCATCGAACAATTCCTCTTGTTTTCGATACCACCGTTCTCTATTACGGCGGTCGTCGTACAGGGGAAGACTCTCTAAAAACAGCAGCAGGACATGGTTTCACGAAGGAGTTCCTTGGTTGCCCGGTCGTGATCGGGGATGGAATGGACGGCAAAGATGTAATCGATATAGAAGCACGGTTCAAGCACTTCGAAACCGTTCAGGTTACTAAATTTGTGGAAAAGATAGACGGTTTCTTTATTTTTTCCCATTTTAAAGGACATATGGCTGCGGGATTCGGGGGTGCCGTCAAAAATATCTCCATGGGATTTGCCTCACGGGCACAGAAACAGAGGATGCACTCCGATGCACACCCCGTTTTGAACAGGGAAGAGTGTACCAGATGTGGCATTTGCGTTGATTCCTGCCCCACCGGCGCTGCAACAATCTCCGGAGACGAATATCCTGAATATGACATGGATAAATGCATCGGATGCGCTCAGTGCATTGCACTCTGTCCTCAACTCGCACTAAAAATTTTCTGGGATACTGACGAAACGATCTTTCAGGAAAAACTGGTTGAAACAGCCGCAGCGGTATGGAAGTGTATCAAAGACAGGACCCTGCTGGTAAATTCCCTCCTTACAATAACTGCTGACTGCGATTGTATGCCGGGGTATAATCCGGAAATAGCCAAAGATTTGGGTTTCCTGGGAGGGCACCACCCAGTGACCTTAGACAGAAAATCCATGAAGCTCATAGGAGAAGAGCCCTTCAATAAGATATATCCTGATGTCCCCTGGAAAAGACAGTTTGAGTACGCTGAAGAGATCGGCTTTATTTAAAACCAGTCCTCCATCAGTCTTGGCATAATCCGATGTGCTCGCTATGAATTTTCAATAGGGGATATACCATCAAAACACCTCAGGCATAAGCCATTTCTCGGAATAGAGAGGGCTGATACAAAGGCATCTATGGTGTTGTATTTAACGGAGTCTGCATCTATCTGTTTTGCTATCCATGTCTCCATGTCTTTCAGGTCGTCCATGGAGACGATCTCTCCCTCTTTCATATAATGCCGGGCTATTAATTCATCATAAGAACGGGTAGATATCCCATAATCACAGGGGTACATAAGAGGAGGACAGGCAATACGTACATGCACCTCTTTGGCACCCGTTTCCTTTAAGTCCCTAACCTTGTACAAAATTTGAGTTCCACGGACGATTGAGTCATCACATATGACAATCTTTTTCCCTTTAATTGCGTAAGGGAGCACGGACAGCTTACGCTTAGCCATTCTTTCACGGGCAACCTGCGTTACCTGCATATAACTGCGATCGGCATAGCGATGATATAGAAACACTTCCTGGTAGTTGATTTTGGAGCGTTTATGGTATCCAAGCGCATGGCCTATCCCTGACAGGGGAACGGGCGAAACGATATCAGCTACTAAATCCCCTTCATCAATATCTCTTTGTGCGAGATTTGCACCTAAATTGCTTCGAGCCTCCTGAACATAGACACCATCTATAATAGAATCGATGCTCGCCGTATAGGCCCACTCGAAAGCGCAATGCGCACTGCGTGGAGAATACACCTGCCCAATAGTTTGAAAACCTTTGTCGTTTATAAGGACGATTTCACCCGGGCGTACATCTCGAAAATTCTCCATGCCCAGGTTCTGAATAGCACGGGATTCGGAGCTTACCGCATACCGTTCAGAATCCATACCCAGAACAAGAGGTCGGAATCCATAAATATCACGAGCTGCATAGATTCCGTCTTTGGTTAAAACCACCAGTGAATAAGAACCTTTGATCTTCCTGGCAAGCGCGCTAATACCGCTGACTATGTCAGGTTCTTCTATGATAACCTTGGAAATCATCTCTATATCGTAACTTTTGTAAAAAGATTTCCCCTGATCCATCATTTCTTTCATCAGTTTATTGGCGTCAATGATCTTACCGCTGAAAGCAATGGCAATCTCTCCAAGTTTGGTCTGCCACTTCATGGGTTGTCTTTCTAAAAGACTTACATGCCCTATACCCCAATTGCCTTTTAAACTTTTTAATTCTTCATCGGTAAAGGTATTAATAACCTTGCCGTGGTGAGTGACGTGATTTACTTCCTGACCGAAGGATGCGTCATCCTCATACTCTTGTTCCCGAAGTTTAAAAAAATCAACCTGGGTTGCCTGATCGATATTCGGATCAAAAGTAGAAATTCCGCAATATTCCTGTCCGCGATGTTGAAGGAAATCAATTCCGTTGAAGATATCGTAGACACATTCTTTTTTTGAATATAGGCCGAAAACACCACAGTTTTCCTGCATTGACTTCATAGACCAACTCCCCCTCCAGGGCTTACGCTCATGGCTGTCATTATAATATGATAATATGCTGAATGTTCACAAGTTGATGTAATGGAGGAGGTATAGGAAAATGGCTTTTATGTCAATGAAAAAGTAGCCACAGGTGCCCATTTGAATTTTAAATGCTTCTAAATTGTGAGTAGCTGTGATAAAAATATAAAAACATATGTGTCAAGGACTGTAAGATGATTACGGGAGTTATACTCTTTATAGCCGGATTGGTTTTATTTTTATTCGGAATGACTAAGTTGAGCACTGAGGTGCAGAAACTTTTTAACAGTATTCGAATACGCGAATATTTTAAATATGCGATTGAAAAACCGATCTATGGTGTAATTACCGGCATTATTTCAACCATCCTCTTTCAAAGCAGCTCTGCAACCTCTGTTTTGGTTGTCGGGATGGTCAGCGCCGGTCTGATCAGTTTCTACCATTCTCTGGGTATAATCCTGGGCGCCGATATCGGAACAACCTTAACCGTGCAACTTGTAGTCTGGAAGATTACCGATATTTCTCCTATTCTTATAATTTTCAGTGGTATTCTCTGGTTCTCAGGAAAAGGAAAATGGAAATCAACCGGCGAAGCGATGTTTTACTTTAGCTTGATATTTTTTGGGTTAAGTGTGGCAGGCCAGGCAACCGCGCCTTTGAAGAATAATCCATCCTTTATTCATTTCTTTCAGGAAACAAAAAACCCGCTGCTCGGCGTCGGTATTGGGTTGCTTTTTACCGCAGTTGTTCAAGCTTCAGCTATACCGATCAGTATTCTTGTCATTCTGGCCCAGCAGGGGTTAATAACCATTGATAATTCCATTCCAATTGTCTTCGGGGCAAATATCGGCACAGCAGTTACAGCCCTTCTGGCAGCCCTTGTCGCTAACAGAAGCGGAAAGAGGAGTGCGATTTCCCATCTTCTTTTCAAATTCTTTGGTGCCGTATTTTGCCTTTGTATTTTACCTGTTTTTATACGGATACTGGAGAATTTTTCCTCAAGTGTCGCCCAACAAATTGCCCTTGGTCACATTCTGTTTAATGTTATTATTGTCATCATTTTTATCTTTCTACTCAAGCCATTTTCACGTCTGATTGAAAGAATCCTGCCCGGCAAGGAAGAAGTTTTGCCTGTCTGGCCTGTATTTCTTGATGAAAGGCATTTAACAAAAGCTGAAGGTGCTTTGGAATGTGTTAAAAAAGAATTACACAGACAAATTGTTTTTGTTCAAAAGATGTTTACCGGGAGTTTGAATCTGATATCAGACTTCAGTCAGGGAAAAAAGAGAGATATCCTTTATATTGAAGTGATAGTTGATAACCTGCGGAGCGAAATGTCTGCATATCTGTGCAAAATTACCAGTGACTACATTTCACCGAATCTATCAAAAAAACTTTTTGCTTACACGGCAATGACTAATGATATCGAAAGAATTGGCGACCATTGTGTAAACCTGGTTGGACTATCTGAAAATAAAAATCAAATGGAAACAGAATTTTCCAAAGTGGCAAGAAATGAACTGGCAGAAATCGAAAAGTTAGTGGCTGAAAATCTCAAGGACGCCGTCTCGCTTATTGAAAAAAGGAATGAAGAAAAAATAAGAAAAATTTTCGATCGAGAGGAAGAAATTGATCATAAAGTAAGAAATGTCACTGAAAATCACTTAAAAAGGTTTTACAAGGGAATCTGTAAGGCCGAAGCTGGTCCGTTTTTCCTCGAAATAGTACTGAATCTCGAAAGAATATCGGACCACTGTGAAAATATTGCCGAATATGTAGAAGAAATGAACGAGTAACAGTTGTCATTCTGAGCGATAGCGAAGAGAAAAATCATATTTTGATATCACCTGCTCGTAGCGTAAACGACCAAAGGAGCCACTAACCAGAGTCCGAGGATAGGAAGTACGTAAATCAACCCCTCGACAAACATGAGGCAAACCACACCCAGAGCTACACAAATCACAAGAGATGGAAGCATGGTCATACATATGCCCGAAAGTGTGTATATTTCTCTTTGTCCTTTCACTTCGCTTGCGGTTACCCAATCTATGTTCGGACGTCTGAGCACTGATCCTGCCAATAGCCGTATGTTCTCAACAAGTTCCCGGAGAATGCCGATATTGCCGGCTTTTTTTGTACTTCTTAATCCTCTCACCCCTCTTAAAACGTCACTCACATACCCGCTCTCAGGAAACTGAAAAGTTACACGCACCATTGCAACCAGGACTGATAGAGCCCTGTGTAAAGAAAAGGATACATATACAACGGTCGAAACTAAACCCCGGGTAATTCCCGTTATAGATGAAACAGGAAACTTCAGGCTGAAAGGCACGACAAGGTATGGAAATGCGATCACACCGGCTAAAAACAACGAGCACCACCATGAGGGCAACTCCTGTACAAACCAGCCTACCACACAAAATATGACAAGAGATACATCGCTGAGTTGCTTCTTGATAGGCCACATCAGATTCCATCTGCTGAAAAGCGACAGGGGATTTTTCACGCGTTCTCTCTTCCTGTTGGGAATCCTCGGTAGTGCCCAGGGTAACGCTTGCTTGTCCCCCCTGAGCCATCTTTCAATCTGGTTCATCCCGGCGAGGAAGTTGTCGAGAGCTTCCTCCAGGACGAGGACATCCGGTACAAGCGCAGCTCGTAAAAACCCGCTCTCGGCCTTGTCGTGACTCAAGAGTTGATTGTCAGGGAAGCGGTTCGCGAGAACCCTCTCGTGAGTTGCAACATCATATATCCCTTTGCCAATGTAGGTACCTTCTCTGAAGAGATTTTGAAGAGCCTCGAGGATGTAGTGATGCGGGCCGCCAGGCCGCCGGTGCCAGCCTTCCATCCGTGCATATAACGACCGGATGCAGCTATCTTTTGTAGGTATCGGAAAAGGTTGAAGGACACCATAGCCCTGCACAACGATCTCGTCGGTTTTGCTGACCACAGGTTGGTTGAGTGGATGTGCGGCCATTGCCACAAGACGCTTTGCACAACCACTGGGTAATATATTGTCACTATCGAGCAGGATAACCTTGCTGACCTGACCCAATGCGTCGATATCACCAGCTATCCGGCTAAACGTTTTACCCGATCCCTGTTCACGGTACCCCTCACCCTCAATCTTTCCCAGAAGCCACCTGTTCAGTTTCTCCACGCCACCGCGCTTTCTCTCCCAGCCCACCCACTTCCGGGAAACGGTGTTCCATTTTCTATCTCTGTGAAAAAGAAAAAACCGGCCTCGGCCGTGCTTCTCATTGAGAGACTCTATGGCTGCCGCAGTAAAATTGAGGAGTCCCGATTCTTCCTCCGTTACGATCTCCTGATCAGAATCCCTGAAATGAGTGAGAATCGCGACCGGAAGATTGTCATCCTTGTTGGCGAGGTGCGTATTCTCCATACATTCGAGTGCCCTGGTTGTGGCCTCATTGCTCGTAAGCAACGAGGCATAAACAATCAAGGTTCTGAACTCGTCCGAAATGCCCTCGATAAAGTCCATCTCAGGCAAGAGACGCGGCTTGAGGAATATACTTATCCCCTTGCAAATAACTATCTCTGCAGCGTCATGGATTGGAAGAATGGACAGGAGCATCAAAATCACGACCAGGCCCGATGGGACACCAAGCCGGATTAGCCATATTATGAATAGAGCGCCCGTGGCAACGGTGATGAAAAGAACACCTGTCATATAAGTCAGGAAAGGATGTTCCAATACCCAGTTTGTCAATTTCTTTTTGATAAGTCATCTCCCAAGGAAGGCACCGGGACACCGTGTCCGGCAGGTCAAATTGCCACCTTTGCCAAGTATTTTTAAAAAGATAACATTCGGCGGGATGTTTGTCAACGCAGAGGCCTCTCGTTAAACGTTACCCCCAGTTTCCCAGTTTCTCTTAGTTTCCTTTTTGTTCTCCCCGGTTTGGAACATGGGAAACCATGGCAGAGAGCCATTCCAAGCCATGGTATATTTTTTCTTGCTTTCATCAGGTCGCCTCATATACTGCGCCGGAGCTGTCAGCAAGATAAACCCTCACAATCTCACCTTCTTTCAAAAATTCGGGGAACAGCTCGACATCCTCATGGTTTACAATAAAGCCTATCGCGCCGGCTTCCTTAAAGTCAGCCTCACGGTCAAGCCAAGCCTCGTAGAAATACGGCACATAAATCTTTTCGCCCTCGTACCTTCCAGAAGACTCAATTATACCGGCTGAGTTAACTTTATACGCTTCTTCCAATTGCTGTCTTTTATTCATTTTCCTTCTCCAATTTTCCTCTTCTACACTAAACTACAAAATAAGTTAAGGGACAATTTGCTAAACGGAGAGATTTTATATACCACACAGCTTATTGAATCACCGTCCCGCGGCACACCTGAGATAGTTCTGTGCTGAAGAATAAAAAAATGGCAGAACTCTGACTTAAAATATGGTACAAATCATGGGGTAAGTTAGGAGAAAGGAAACTAAATATATGATCCAAACCAAATCACCTCTCCCGTCTGATTTTATCAGGGATATTATCGAGGAAGACTTGAGAACCAACAAGCATCAAGGGCGTGTGGCTACACGATTTCCGCCAGAACCGAATGGATACCTCCATATCGGACACGCCAAGTCTGTCTGCCTCAATTTTGGTATCGCCGCCCAATATGGGGCTACCTGTAATTTGCGTATGGATGACACGGATCCAAGCGGGGAAAGCACGGAATATGTGGATTCTATCATTCGAGACATAAAATGGCTGGGTTTCGACTGGGAGGATCGTTTATATTACGCCTCTGATTACTATGAAAAACTGTACCAGTATGCCTTGCAACTTATCAAGAAGGGCAAGGCCTTCATTTGCAGCTTGAGTCCGGATGAGATTCGAGAGCACCGGGGCACCTTCACCGAACCGGGCACAGAAAGCCCCTATCGCAACAGATCAGTGGAAGAAAACCTGGATTTGTTCGAACGCATGCGGGCCGGAGAGTTTGAGGAAGGAACCCATGTACTTCGGGCCAAAATTGACATGACGTCTCCCAATATCACCATGCGAGATCCCGTCATTTACCGAATTAAAAAAGAGTCTCACTATCGAACCAGCGATCAGTGGTGCATCTATCCGATGTACGACTTTTCTCATTGTCTCTCAGACTCCATCGAGAGGATCACCCATTCGATTTGTACCCTGGAGTTTGAAAACAATCGGCCTCTTTATGATTGGTTTCTGGACGAATTGAAAGTGGAATATCATCCACAGCAGATCGAGTTCGCCCGTCTCAACCTCAGTTTTACTGTTTTGAGTAAACGTTTGCTTATCGAATTAGTGGAAAGGGGGATTGTCAGCGGATGGGATGATCCGAGGATGCCCAGCCTGGCAGGCGTGCGGAGATTGGGTTTTACCCCCGAAGCGATCCGCGACTTCTGTGAGCGTATCGGAGTAGCTAAGAATGATAGTCTTATCGATATGGCTTTACTTGAAAACTGCGTTCGGGAAGACCTTGATGAAAAGGTCCCACGCGTTATGGCTGTGCTCCGTCCTCTCCGTGTGGTTATTGATAACTACCCGGAAGACCAGGTTGAGGAGTTCGATTGCCCTTATCATCCCAAGAATCCCGAAATGGGATCCCGGAAAGTGCCCTTTTCACGGGTACTGTATATAGAACAAGAAGATTTCCTGGCAAATCCGCCCAAAAAGTTTCACCGGCTAACTATTGGCAGAGAAGTGCGTCTCCGTTACGGGTATTTTATAAAGTGCGTGAGCGTCATTAAAGATCCGGACACCGGAGAAGTGGTCGAAGTGCACTGCACCTATGACCCGGAAACGCGAAGCGGGTTTGCCCCCGACGGCCGGAAGGTCAAAGCAACCATCCACTGGGTATCGGCGGCTCATTCCATCCCGGCGGAAGTGCGCCTTTACGACCGTCTTTTTCGCGTCGCCAATCCTCTGGAGGCAGGTTCTGATCATACGGAATATCTAAATCCAAAATCACTGGAAATTCTCAGGTCATGCCGGTTGGAACCAAGACTGGCGGATGCTGTACCTGGAAGCCGGTTTCAGTTTGAGAGGGTTGGATATTTCTGTGTGGATTCTGTTGACTCTTCCGACAAAGCCCTTGTATTCAACCGAACCGTAACATTGCGGGATTCATGGGCGAAGATCGCGAACAAAGGGAATAAATAGACTGCAGGGAACTAAAAACATAAATGGCTGGGAGACCAGGATTCGAACCTGGATTCACGGAGTCAGAGTCCGTTGTCCTGCCGTTGAACGATCTCCCAGCAGTTTGTGTCCGTAAATACCACTAACTCACCTCATTATCAATAAAAAAACTTTTGGGAATCTGGAGACACCAGGGAATCTGAGGAATCTGGAAACATCATACCTTTTTCTTTTCGATATGGGTGCTGAAACAGTATAAATGGGGTCAGGCTTTTACGGTTAACTTTGATCGCCCCTGACGTCGAGGTATCCCAGAGTCGCCTTCCAAAAGGATAGGTCGTACTGAGTTTTTTCGTACAGCTTGGCGTTCATGATCGCAACCCCTGCAATTGCTGCGAGTGCAGAAAAAAAAGTCACTTCTACCTGACTGTACTGTCTCGTCTCCTGAGAGTAGAGCCGCAAGACTCCGATCACACGCTCTCTCGCAATGATCGGCACCGACAGGATGGAAGCGATTCCCTCTCGGGCATTTTCGGAAGGATACTCGACCCGTTGATCGGTTGTTGCATCCAAAATCAAGACAGGAATACCATCCAATGTCTTGCGGATGCTCTTATCCACACGAATCGGCCCTTTTTTAAGGTAATGCTCACTCAGTCCCCTCGATGCAACCAGTTGCAGTTCTCGTGTTGTCTCGTTGACGAAGAAGAGGGAGCAGGCCTTCACCTTCATAATCTCAAGAACCTTTTCGGTCACCAGGTCCATCACCTGCTGGGAGTCCAGGGTGGAAAGGATGGCCCTGGTGATCTCGTGGAGCAACCTGAAATATTCCAGGCTCTTGGACGAATCGATCGGTTCCAAGGCAAATGACTTGAACTTTTGCTTCGACCTCTTGGCTTCCTTCGGAAACTTAATACCGACCTCTTTGAGAAGGGAATCCAGCTTAACGTCTTCGTCTTCATAGATTTTGGCATTGGCGATGGCCAAGCCTCCCATCTCAGCAAGAGCAGAAACGAACTCGATCTCCTCGTTGCTGAAGTCCCTGGGTTGCGCTGAATAAAGCCTGAGAACACCGATGACCTTGTCTCTGGCGACTACGGGAACCGATAGAATGGTATTGATACCCTCTTCCATCTTTTCGGACTTGTACTGAATTCTTGGATCCTTGAAAGCGTCCTTTATGATGGCGACCTTCCCCTCCAGCACTTCCGGGATACTCTGGTCGGAACTCAAGGGCCCTTTGTCCAGATATTTTTTGCTTAGAAGATGTGAAGCCACCAACTCCAAGAGGTTTGTTTTTTCATTCACGAGCCTGAGGCTCCCCGCCTTGACCCCCAACACACCAACAGTCATCTTAACCAGGGAATTGAGGATATCCTTTAAAGATAAGGAGGAAAGAATCGCTTGACTCACCTCGAAGAAGGTTTGACAGTACTTAGTAGTCTTATGTTCGACCATTGCCTTTCTGTCTCCTTTTAATATTTAATCCACAGATTTCGCAGATTATACGGATTACTCTAATTATTTGAAGGGTGCTGCGAAATCAGTAGGGTTTAATTCCCCGCGGCCTGCCGCGGGGTAGTTCATTAAAAACTCGCTTTATATAAATATAGTATACGAGAGATGCCCTTGCATGTCAAGAAGTGAGGGACTTGTGTCATTGGATTTTTGTAGTATTGACTATTTCTCCCGCTCTTTCAAAATCTTTATCGTCTCAGTAATTTCCTGATCTGAAACTTCCTGCCGGAGCTTTTCCATCTTGTGCATCACTTCCGCAAATCGAATGCCTTCAGCCGCACTGATCCATTCAAGCTGGAGTCGCTCCGGGCGGATACCCAGTTTTTCCATTCTTCTGTGGATTTTCTTGATCCTTTTTTCGGTCCATTGGTTGGCATCACCATAGTGGCAGTCACCAATATGGCACCCGCTGACAAGAACAACCGGAGCACCCTTAAGAAAGCCATGCCAGATAAATTCCTCATCAACACGGGCTGAACACATGGTCCGGATAATACGAACACTGGCAGGATACTGGAGACGCGAGGTGCCTGCGTAATCCGCCCCGGCGTATGAGCACCAGTTGCAGGCAAATGCCAGGACCTTTTCTTCAGGTTTTTCCTCGAGCATGGCATCGATCTGCACTGTGATCTGATCATTCGTAAAGTGGTTCATGATAATGGCCCCAAAAGGACACTCTGCAGCACAGGCGCCGCAGCCGGAACATGCCGCCGTATTCACTACCGCCGGAGTCTTCTTTTTGGTGTCAATGGTTATCGCATTGTAAGGACATACCTCCGCACATATTCCACAAGATTTACAATGCTCGGGGATTACTTCAGAGATAATCGGCTCTGCAGTAATTTCGCCTTTATGCATCAGCCTCATAGCGCGCGCTGCTGCTGCAGAGGCCTGAGTAACACTATCTTTGATGTCCTTTGGACCTTCAGCACATCCGCAATAAAAAATACCTTGTGTGGCAGCGTCCACCGGCAGCAGTTTTGGATGGGCTTCCATGAAAAATCCCTCGGAAGTCAACTGAAGCCCCAACATCTCCTGAAGTTTTTTGGTGCCTGGCGCCGGCTTGATACCAACGGCCAGCACCAGCATATCCAGATCATAAAAATCCAGTTTTCCCGTGGCTACATTTTCAACCGCAACCCTGATGCTTTTATCGGCCAATTCTTCAACAGCGCCCGGTAACCCTCTCAGATAATGAACCCTTGATCTGCGGCTGCGCATATAGAGTTCTTCGAAACCTTTTCCAAACGCACGAATATCGATATAAAACACCTTTACATCCATTTCGGGATAATGTTCTTTAAGTATCAGAGTGCTTTTTACTGTATTCATGCAGCAAATATTTGAACAGTGGCTACTGCCTCTCCTTGCGGAACGAGAACCGACACACTGAATAAAGCCGATTGACTCTGGCCGTTTTTTGTCTGTGGGACGTATCAGGGCTCCTTTGGAAGGACCTCCGGCATTGACAAGTCGCTCAAATTCCACACTGGTCAGCACATTTTCAAACCTTGTATATCCATATTCGTCAAGTTCAGTGGGATCATAGGGCTCCAGACCGGTTGCCACAATAATAGAGCCCACTTTTTCCACAAACTCTTCATCGGACATGTTAAAATCAATACAGCCCTTATCACAGGCATCGACGCATTTGGAACATACGGAAGGTGCATGACCGAGGCATTCATTGATATTGATCAAATATGCAGAAGGTACAGCCTGCGGAAAGGGTGAATAAATAGCTTTGCGTGAAGAAAACCCCATTTCAAACTCATCCGGGCGAACCACCGGACAAACATTTGCGCATTCTCCGCATGCCGTGCACTGATCCTCGTCCACGTAGCGCGCCTTCTTTACAACCCGAACCTCGAAGTTACCCACATAACCTTTAACATCTACAATCTCACTCATGGTGTGGAGTTTTATCCTGGGATGTCGACCGACATCCGTCATCTTCGGCCCGAGAATTCAGATGGAACAGTCCATGGTGGGAAATGTCTTATCCAACTGGGCCATAATACCGCCAATGGATGGTTTTCTTTCCACCATGACCACTTCATAGTCACTGTCTGCAAGATCAAGAGCGGCTTGAATTCCGGAAATACCACCTCCAATGACCATGGCCCGTTTTGTAAGTGGCAGGGTCTCTTCAGTGAGAGGCCAGAGCAACCGTACACGGGAAACAGCCGTTTTTACCAGATCCGCAGCCTTCTGCGTGGCGGCTTCGGGCTCATGCATGTGAACCCAACTGCATTGTTCACGGAGGTTGGCCATTTCCAGAAGATAAGGGTTAAGACCAACAGACTGTATCATCTGGCGAAAGGTAGGTTCATGAAGCCTCGGTGAACAAGAGGCTACGACTATCCGGTTCAATCCGTGTTCAACGATATCGTCCTTGATCTCCTGCTGCCCGGGTTCGGAACAGGCATAAAGGATATCTTTTGAAATAACAACGTCGTCAAGTCCTGATGTTACTTCAGCTACTTTTCGGCAGTCCACTGATTGGGCAATATTCAAACCGCAGTGGCACACATATACTCCAATACGTATCTCCTCCTGCACAGCAGCGGCTGGAATTTTTGCGAGACTTTGTGCTTCCATCTTTACTCCTCAAATTATAATATTCGTATTAACGAAAAAGAACAGACAGCTCTTCCCTGCGAAAACGATTCCTGTAGGGCCTGTTCCCCGAACAGGCCTGCTTAGGGCATCGGCCCCTACTTCCAGTAAATGGTCCTGGCGATAAGACTTGTTAAGTCCATCATCTCCATCTCGATCTCTTCTCTTAAGAAAGGATCTTCCATGGCACATTTCAGATGAATCTGGCATTTCGGGCAGGCAGTAACCAGAAGATCACTTCCGGTGTCATGGGCCTGCCTCAGGCGCTTTACCTGAAGCGCCTTACTGAAAGAATCACATCCGGTCCATGCACAGTTCCCGCAGCAAACAGCAGCACTGCCGCTATTCTGCATTTCCTGGAAACTGCCCGGTTTGAGGCGATTGATCAACATTCTCGGTAGATCTGCCCTTCGTTCAAATCGGCTCAGACGACATGGATCCTGAAAGGTCAGTTTTTTATCAATTTTCTTGAAATCGACAGCACCCTTACCGATTTCTTTTCCCAGAAAATCATACAGATGTGTCACCTTGATATTTAATTCTATCCCATATTCAGGATAGTCATGTGACAACGTTCTGTAACATTCCGGACAGGCAGTGATAACCTCCTCTATTCCAAGGTTGTGAATCAACTCCATGTTCAACAAACCAAGCTTTTTGAAATTGTCCTGGTCGCCGGACCAGAGGAGATCGTGCCCGCAACACCGCTCATCTTGAAGCAACGCAGGCTGAATATCGAAAAAATTAAGGAGACGAAGACTGTCTACCAGAATATTTCGGGTTTCAACACCAAGATGTTTTCTAAAAAATATGTCAAAGTACGGGGCACAGCCGCCGAAGAAAAGTATCTTGCTTTTGGGATCGATCCGGATATCCCCGGGAAGCCAGTCCCAGCGTTTTGCATTGAGTTCCGGAAAGGTCATGGTCCTCATAAGAGATTGGAAAAAACCGCCGTGAACCGGGTGAGTATCCCCATTTCTCCTGGAGATAAACGCCCGGATGTCCCGAATAAACTCCGGGAAATTGACGTCAGACGGACATCGATCATAACAGAGCCCGCAGGTCAGGCATGCCCAGACATCATCCTGTACTGAAGGAGAATCAATATCACCTGCAATTATTGAAGTCGCCAGGGCACGGGGAGAAAACGGTTTTCCAGCCAGGGCCAGAGGGCAGGAAGAAGTGCATTTTCCACAGTCCTGGCATGCAAAAACGTTATGAAAAGAAAGGATTTCGGCTACCGACTCCTTGCTGATAATCTCTTCCGGCACCCTACCGGCCGGAACTACCGGGCTTTTTCCCAACTGTTTTATTTCATTTGTGAATTCTTCAAGAAACTTAAGCAAGGCATCTGATTCGTCAGGTAAAAATGTAGCCAGACGCAGGCGATCTTTTCCCAGGCCCAAAAATTCGAGAATTTCCCTGGTATCTGCCGTGTTATCCCGGGCAGTGGCAGTTCCACTCCCATAGCGGCAGGACCCCGGTTCACATCCCACAAGTGCAACACCATCGGCTCCTTTTTCAAAGGCTTTAAAAAGCAAAGCCTTGCTGATTCTCCCGGCACAGGGTATCCGAACCATTCTTATTTCAGGAGGAATTTCAGCCCCCTGGTCCTCAAGTGTCTGAAAGGCCGTATGCGGATTCCAGTTACACATAAATAAGATAATATTGAAATTATCCATTTTCCCTTGTAATCCTTATAATAATTCTTCAAGCATTCGCTCGAGACATTTCTGGCTTCTATATGGACTGTCGGCAGCATTAGTAGGACAAACGGAAATGCAGTTTCCACATCCCTTACACAGCGCTTCATCCACCGACGCATACCACCCGTCAACAGCATTTCTTCTCAGGGTAACCGCCTTATATGGACAAACTCGCAAGCAGCGACCGCAACCGCGGCACAATGTTTCATCCACTACAACGGTATAGCCCTTGCTATGACGGGGGCCTCTGGGCATTACAGCAGCGGCCAGAACCGCAGCGGCCATACCCTTTTTTCTTTTAGAAACATTTACCCCTGGTGGATCTGCTAAAAAAAGGCCTGCGACAGGGGTAGCTCCGGGATAAAAAAATGGTATGCCTGGAATCCCTTTTTTCTGATAAGAAGTCCTGATTTTACTTGGTAATCCTTCATCCTGTGTATATTGAATCGTTTTCCTTGACTTTTCACCAAGGATGACCGCCCCTGCATGAAGGGTTTGCTGAAAATCACCAGACTCAACAAATACACGGAAATTACCAATGGTTCCACTCAATTTCTTAATAGACGACTTGTCAAAAATGTGAACATTGGTATGATCCAGATGTTCAGACACGGGTCTCTCTAATGACCTGAACCAGAAAACCTCCAGACCTGCTTTAGCAAGTGTAAAAGCGCTGTTAACCGTCGCTTCGGAATCCCCTATCACTGCAGTGGTAAAATTATAGTTTCTTGCGAGCGCAGGAAAAGACTTTAATTTTCTCGCCCGTCTGACAGAACGATCAATTAACCCTGAAAATCGGCTTAAAGCCAGGGAGGAATCATGCTTTATCAGTCGCAGGACTTCTCCCCTCAGGTTGCAGGTTTCCACCATAGACCGGCTTACTCCTGTTCCGGTAAACAGGGAATGTTTCAACCGGCTTTTCTGATCCGTACACGCACTGCACACAAAATTCAGCGGACAGCACACACAGGAAGCCAAAACCATGCGGGTTATCCCTTTTTCACGAATGGTTCTTAATATGCTTGCAGATCCTTCCGGCGTACAGGCAGAAGAAATCTCTTCGACATGGACTACATCCGTTAGAGACCTTAATCTGTCTATATACTCACTCATACTATCAAGCCATCCAAGGGAATCGTTACACCTGCATACAACGATTCCCATGCGAATTTCCGTAGAAAGACCCGGATCAGGGGGAGAAAACGACAGTCCATGACCTTTTAACCGTTGAGTGGTCCCTCCAAGAAGGTTCATGGCTTCTGCCGCCGCTGCAAACCCGCGCACAACCATGGCATAAACATCACTCTTTGAAACCTTTGGACCATAAGCCCTGATGACATCTTCTCCCTTGACCCGCTGGGTTATTTCCGGATCCGCGATAATGAGCGCGCCGGCATTATCAATAATTTTCTCGGGTAGTTCTTTGTGATTTACTGCTCCGATTGCACCACATACATCAAGACACTGAAAGCACTCAGAGCAGACCCCGCATTGAAGGCAGCGTTCCGACTCCATCAATACTTGAGATTCACTCAAGCCCAGAGCGACTTCTGAAAAATCTCCCTTTCGAGCTGCAGGCTGTCTTTCAGGCATGGTTGGGCGAACCAGGGAAGGAATATCTTCAGGAATCTCCGGAAAATCTTTGTCTTCCGGTCTCACGGTCTGTGTGTTCCATTTATGCTTTCCGGAAATATCCATGTGCACTGAACGGGCGGCGCTTCTTCCCGACGCCATGGCTTCAACTACTGAAGAGGGACCTGAAACCGCATCTCCGGAAGCATAAACGCCATTGAGACTGGTACGCAAGAATTCATCTACCTTAATTAAACCATTGCCGGTAACATTGAATCCGGCTTTATTAGAATCTTTATTAAATATTCCCCTCTGGCCAATTGCAACAAACGCCCATTCAAACTCCAGTTCAAACGCTTCTTGCCCGGGAATTATTACAGATTTGGGAATGCCGCGGGCGTCAGGTTCTCCGGGTTGGGTAGGCATGCATTGCAGCCGATCCAGTTTTCCGTTTCTTTCTTTGAAGGCAATGACCTGAGTACAATCTTTAATTATAACGCTTTCCTCCTGCGCAGCAGCAATTTCTTCCGGATCGGCAGGCATATCCTGTTTCCGCCGGCGATACAGCAGAGTGGGAGATGCTCCAAGGCGAACCAGGGCACGGGCAACATCAATGGCCGAATTGCCCCCGCCGATGACCGCCACATTTCCTTTTAATTCTTGTACTTCATCCCGACAGACTTTTTCCAGAAAAGGCAAACAACTTTCAACCCCTTTTATATCTTCTCCAGGTGCACCAAGCCTCTGGTCTGCCCATGTCCCGATTGTGAGGATAACAGCATCAAAATCTTCCTTTATCTGCTTGAGATCATTGGTAAAGTCAATAATATGGCCGGTAGTGAATTTTACCCCCAGTTTCCTGATATACTCGAGCTCAATATCGAGAATATCCCTGGGAAGACGGTGTGGTCCGATCACGTATCGAAGCATCCCGCCTGCCATCTTTTCCTTTTCAAAAACAGTAACCTGATATCCAAACCGTGCCAGATCCGCTGCAGCGGCAAGACCGGCAGGTCCCGAACCTATGACAGCAATTTTTTCTCTTTTTTTAGAGCTAATATCCTGGTGTTTTACTTTGTCGGGATGAGAAATCTCATAGTCCGCTAAAAAACGCTTGATATCCCGAATGGAAATGGGTTCATCCAGATCACTCCTCCGGCAGGTCTCTTCGCACGGATGTGTGCAAATGCGTCCGCAGATGCCGGGTAGAACATTATCTTTTCTGATTAAATCCAGGGCGTCCTGAAACCTGCCGGCTCTGGTCAGCGCAATATAGCCCTGTACATTGACGCCGAGCGGACAGTCTTTCTGGCAAGGCGGCTGACGTCGCTTATCGATAACCGCTCGCCCCGGAAGGCTCTGCCGGCTGTTAATTTTGATGGCTTTTTCTCCTTCAGAAACAGAAACCGGGCAAATTTCAACGCATCGTCCGCAAAGTGTACAACGTTCCGGATCAATAAATGTCTGCACACTGTTAATACGCACACGAAACCCCTGAGGGGTATGCTTAATAGAAGTTACTTCAGCAGGCATGATGCATTGAATAGCGGAATTTCTCAAAATCCGGATAAGCCCCGGACGATGGGAATGGTTCAACAACAAACCGGACTTGAGTTTCCAATCATCCCGGGAAAGCTTGAGATCAAGATCATAATCATTGTCCACAAGGGTCACAGGAATTCCCAGTTCTCCCAACTTGTTCGTTGCCGATATGCCGGCTGGTGTCGCACCGATAACAATAACTTTATGAAGCCTGTCTTTTGATCGCTTCATGAAACGGTTCCTGCTTGGCCGGAGGTCTTTTTCTCACGTCCCTTAAGGCAGGCCAGACCGGAATCCCAGCCTTTGCCAAAGGCTATAATGTTCATCTTTTCTGTTCCATCGGGTACCGATTCTGCAATAGTGTCCTGTGCTGCTTTGTGGGAAACAATTTTTGTAACAGCAGTTAAGAAACCCAACATAATAATGTTAGCCATCATTTGTTGACCCAGTTCTTCGGCAATGCGTGTGGCAGCAACGGAATAAAAGTTTTTTACCCCGCGCGGCTGAACAAGATCCTGATCAACCAGCAGAATTCCCCCCGGTTTTAATTGCCCTATAAACTTATCATAGCCCCCCTGGGACATACATACGAGGATATCTGGATGTTTTACGTGAGGATAATGGATAGCGCTATCTGAAATAACAACCTGAGCGCTGCATGCTCCTCCCCGTGACTCAGGTCCGTAAGACTGAGCAAGAATACTTTCCCTGCCGTCACCTAAAGCCGCTGCTTTTCCAAGAATTCGCCCGGCTAAGATAATCCCCTGACCTCCAAATCCTGTTATGATAATTTCCTTTTTTATTTTTTCTTGATCTTGTGTATCAGTCATGGATTTTAACTCAATGCAAGCGCCTGTATTAACTGTTAGCGGATCGGTAGATCCTATCATACTGCTCTGCCCACGTTCTTCGATCCAGATCGGCAAATTTGCCGAGAATAATCCCTCTTTCTAAATCTATATCCAGCTCAAATGGAGGAGCTCCGTTTTTTATGATGGCCTTTTCCTGGTACATCTTTAACATATCCATCGGTTTCTGCTTGTTACGCCGTCCATAATTCACAGGACAGGGAGAAAGAACTTCAATAAAAGAAAAACCTCTTTTTAACAGCGCTTCCTCCACTGAATCTGTAAGCTCCCGTGTGTGCAGTGTAGTCCATCTGGCCACATAGGTCGCCCCGGAGGCAATGGCCATGAGTGGCAGATTAAAAGGAGTTTCCGGGTTTCCCATAGGGGTTGTTGTTGTTTTGGCCATATGTGGTGTAGTTGCTGCCATCTGACCACCGGTCATGCCGTAATTTAAGTTATTGATGCAAACAACCGTCATATCAACATTGCGCCTTGCAGCATGAATAAAATGGTTTCCGCCAATTGCAAACAGATCGCCATCGCCGCTGAACACGACTACATTAAGTTCCGGTTTAGCCATCTTCAGTCCTGTTGCAAACGGGATTGCCCTTCCATGTGTTGTATGAAAGGAATCCAGATTAACATAACCGGCAGCGCGTCCCGAGCAGCCGATTCCGGAAACCATAACAACCTTTGAAACATCAACACCGCTGTCCTTTATCGCAGTCAGGCATGAAGAAAAAGCCGTTCCAATCCCGCACCCCGGGCACCACATGTGGGGAATACGATCTGTTCGAAGCAGGTAATCGAGGGGATGGACTGATTTTCCACCGGTTTTATCCAGGTTTTCAGACATGGTTTAAAAGGTCTCCTTCAATACTTCGAGAACCCTGTCCGGAGAAATAATTGCACCACCCGGATGTCCGACTAAGAAGGAAGGTACTTTGCCACCTGCAGATCGTTGAACTTCAAGATGGATCTGCCCCAGATTTATCTCTACGGTCACGAATCCTTTCACGCTTTCTGCAAGTTTTCGAATCTGATCCTCAGGAAAAGGCCAGACCGTAACCAACCGTAAAAGCCCCACTTTAATCCCCTGTTCCCTGGCCATATCAACTGCAGCCATGCTGGTTCGAGCGGAAACACCATAAGATATAATAGCAATTTCAGCATCATCCAGGTAATAACTTTCAGTTCGAATAATATCATCCAGATTTCTGCGAATCTTATTGGTAATTCTGGTCATCATCTCTTCCTGGTCTTCTACAGTCAAAGCCGGATAACCCCTTTCATCATGAGTGAGACCAGTGATATGCATATTAAACCCTTCTCCTGCCGAAGGCATCGGAGCAACTCCGTTTGGACCGGGTTTAAAGAGTTTAAATCGATCTTTACGTCCTTTCGGCCTGGGTCTCGATCTTATCTCAATATCTTTTGGCCGGGGGATGATAACCTTTTCGCTCATATGCCCGATGACCTCATCACTCATTACTAAAACAGGCAGACGGTAGGTCTCGCTCAGATTAAATGCGGTAATTGTCTGATAAAACATATCCTGGGGTGAGGACGGTGCAAGCACAATTATCTCGTAGTGACCATGGGAACCCCATCGCGCCTGCATCATGTCTGCCTGTGCACCCAAGGTCGGAAGACCCGTGGACGGTCCGGCCCGTTGCACATTAACGACCACACAGGGAGTCTCCGTACAGATTCCCAGACCGATATTCTCCATCATGAGGCTGAAACCCGGTCCGGAAGTAGCTGTCATACTTTTAACGCCTGCCCATGAAGCACCGAGCACTGAAGCAATAGCAGCAATTTCATCTTCCATCTGCATAAAGGTTCCCCCAATCAACGGAAGCCTTTCAGACAGGTGCTCTGCGATTTCAGTAGCAGGAGTTATGGGGTAGCCCCCGAAAAAGCGGCACCCTGCTGCCAGTGCCCCCTCTGCGCAGGCAACATCACCTGTTATATAATGTTCACCTGTGAGGATTACTGATTTCATTCCCTTCCTTATCCAACTTCATTTCATGACCGGGTGAGACCTCCACAGAATAAATGGCAAATTCCGGGCAAATGATTTCGCAGTAGTGACAGCTCACGCAGGCATCGGCCTTTTTTACCACAGGGGGATGATACCCCTTTTTATTAAATTTTGGAGAAACCTCCAGCACCTGCCGTGGACAGAACTCTATGCAGTACCCACAACCTTTACATCGATCTTCAAGGATATGTACTTTACCCTGAGAAACTTGTATTTCATCTACATCAAGTGGAACCCGCCAGAAATCCATAGGCCCTTTCCCTCATATTAAAAAATAAGCTTCAATATAAATGATAGCAAAGCATGCAACTATATCTATATTGAAGCACGTGTCAAGCAGTAATTTTCAATAAATTTCTAAAAACGAGACACCCTATCGTTTTTTTATAGGGTATGAGACTATTTTCAAAACTTAACATGATCTCAGAGAAATCGCCTTGATCATTATCATTTGATATCTCCAAAAATGTTTATTTAAAAAGCTTTTAGCCAACAATTATTAGACACCGGGGCTATTTTTGTGCAAGACTTTAATGAAATAATTTTGGGCAGATTCGTAAAAAATCGAAAAAGCTGTCATTGCGAGCGGAGCAAATCAATCTCGTGCACTATAACTGGCTGTATTCATTAGATTGCTTCGTTGCTGCGCTTCTCGCAATGACCCGGTTCACGACTTTTTATGAGTCTGTAAAGAGTGGTGTTGTTCCATTTTCTTCATATGGATCAGTACAGCCACGATAGCAGACTGGGTCATCCCAGGTATCCTTTTTGCCTGTCCTACAGAAGCAGGTTCTACCACAGATAGTTTTTTTCTCAGCTCATTAGAAAGACCAGGTACGGCGAAGAAATTTATTCCTTTCGGTATCTTCATTTCCTCCATCTCTTTGAATTTCTTTACAGATTCGATTTGCCGTTTTATATATCCTTCATATTTTGCCTCGATTTCTATCTGCCTCTTCACAAGTTTATCGGTAACCTCCTCCCATCCCTCCAGAGGTTTCAGATCATCGTAGCTCAGCCCGGGCCTTTTGAGGAGCTGGTATAGAGTTGTCGGTTTTTTAAGCGGTACCGTTCCCATCTGTGAAAGGGTCACGTTTACATCTGTACTGGGATTCAATTTTCTTGATGACAGATTCTTGATTCCCGCTTCTATCCGGCGAATCTTATCCTTCAGGTCGTTGTAATCATCCCGGGAGATCAACCCGAGATCATGTCCCTTTTCCATCAACCTGATGGTGGCATTGTCCTCCCTCAGGATGAGACGGTATTCCGCCCTTGACGTGAACATCCTGTAAGGTTCATCGACTCCACTCGTGACAAGGTCATCAATGAGCACACCCATATATGCCTCCGAACGATCTAAAATAAATGGATCTCTGCCCTGTACGGCCAGGGCGGTGTTGATCCCGGCCCACATTCCCTGAGCGGCAGCCTCCTCATAACCGGAAGTCCCGTTTGTCTGCCCGGCTAAGTACAACCCCTTAATAAGTTTTGTTTCAAGAGTTTGCTTGAGTTGCGTTGGTTGCACGAAATCATACTCGATGGCATAGGCATAACGCATCATCTCCGCTTCCTCAAGACCCGGGACGCTGTGGACTATCTTTTCCTGAAGTTCGATTGGAAGACTATTTCCCAGACCTTTTGAGTAAATCTCTTCCGTTTCAAGACCTTCAAACTCAAGAACAACCGGATGTTTTCCTTTATCTGTAAAGCGCACCACCTTATCCTCAAGTGAGGGACAGTAACGGGCGCTTATCCCCTTTATAGCGCCCGAATAAAGAGGAGATTTTTTTATATTGTCTCTAATCAGTTTATGTGTCTCAGTAGTTGTATGGGAAAAATATGAGGGGAGTCTCTCCTCACGCAACTTCTCGGTGGTAAAAGAAAATGGCTCTGGATCAGGATCACTATCCTGCCTTTGAAGTCTGGAAAAATCGATTGTGGAGGCACGCAATCTGGGTGGTGTTCCGGTTTTCATGCGTCCCATATCGAAACCCAGCTCCTTGAGAGAGTTTGCAAGGCAAATTGATGCTATCTCACCTGCCCGCCCTGCAGACTGACTGGATGTACCGATATGTACCAACCCATTCAGAAAGGTTCCTGTTGTAATGATAACTGTCTTCCCGCCATAGAAAAATCCGGTACTGTCTTCAACTCCAACAACCTCATCATCTTCAACAACCAGTCGATCAACAAGGGCCTGTCTTACGTGCAGGTTTTTCTCCTTTTCAACTACGGCTTTCATAGCCTTCGTGTATAGCTGCTTGTCACACTGCACCCGTGAGGACTGAACAGCCGGACCCTTGGAGGAGTTAAGGAGGCGAAAGTGGACGGCTGTCTGATCAGCGATCTTTCCCATCTCTCCACCGAGTGCATCAATCTCTTTTACCAACTGGGCCTTGGCGAGGCCACCGATGGCCGGATTACAGGACATCAGTGCAATGGAATCCAGATTAATATTGAAGAGAAGCGTTTCGCATCCCATTCTGGCTGCTGCCAGAGCCGCTTCGCACCCTGCGTGACCTCCCCCGACAACGATGACATCATAGCGTTTTTGAAAACTCATACTACACTCCAAACCTGTGCTGAACTTGTTTCAGTAACTGAAAGGCTTGCACCAATGTTAACAATATAGTAGCATTGAACAAAAAAATACAATAAAAAATAAAGAAGAGTGCATAACCACATCAAATTTTATAGAGCTTTCACAGTAATAATATGCCAAAGCCTGATTTCTGGAACAATTCCAAAAGATATTATGACTTCAAGAGTTTCCTGATCAATAAATTTGGGTGCAAGGTCTACAAACTGCAAATCGACGCAGGCTTCACCTGCCCCAATCGTGATGGAACACTCTTAACAGGTGGCTGTACATACTGTGACGGCCGCGGTTCACGTTTGAGGCAGAAAGGCCACCTTCCCTCCATAACCGAGCAGATACAACTGGGTAAAGAATATTATAGAAAGTACAGGAAGGCCGGAAAATTCATCGCATATTTTCAGACTTTCACAAATACATACGGCCCTTACGAAAAGCTCAAATCCCTTTACAACGAGGCGCTTGCACAGGATGATATAACAGGTCTTGCCGTCGGTACACGGCCTGACTGCGTCCCTGATAAGGTGATTGATCTATTTGAAGAATATGCTAAGGATTACCACGTCTGGCTGGAATACGGGCTCCAATCTATTCATGAAAAAACCTTAAAAAGCATCAATCGCGGGCACGGTCCCGGGGCATTTCTGGATGCCGTTCGCAGGACTGCCGGGAGAAATATCTACATCTGTACCCATATCATTGTCGGACTTCCCGGAGAAACCCGTGAAGACATCCTTGAAACAGCAAGAGCTGTAGCCGGTCTGCCTATCAATGGAATAAAGATACATCTACTGCTGGCCCTGAAGGGAACGGCTATTGGAAATCTATACGAAAAGTGTAAAATAAAAATGATAGGTAAGGATGAATACGTCAGTACCGTTTGCGACATTCTTGAGATATTACCGCCTGAAATGGTAATCCAGAGATTAACAGCCGATGGTTATAGGGATATATATTTAGCGCCACAGTGGGGAATTAATAAGATGGATGTCCTCAATTCCATCGATAAAGAACTGGAAAGAAGAAATTCTTACCAGGGAGCGGAATTTTGAATAAGCCACTTCTCTCTTTCACTCCACTTCTAAATTTACCGCATAGATGTTCCTCTTTGTGTTTCCTGTAGACATTCAAATCCGAAAAATAAATTTATCTCTATTGTTTTTTACATTCCATTGCAATTTTGTAATAGTTCATTACAATTTTGTAATTGACAAGTGTTTATTTTGGTGATAGGAGAGCGGCAAAAGGTTGCCGATTGCCATATGAACACCATTTTTTATCCCAACGACGTAGAGAAAAAAACCATCCTCATCCTGGAGATTCTGGGTAACGCAGAAGGGCCGATGGGATCTCGATTAATTTCAAGATGTCTGCAGGATCACGGCGTGGTATTGAGCGAAAGAGCTGTTAGATATCATCTCAAGTTGATGGATGAACGTGGGCTCACGAAGTTTATAGGTAAGCATGTCGGCAGAACTATTACGGAATTGGGTATTGAGGAGATCGGCAGTGCCAGGGTACAGGACAAAATAGGGTTCGCCATTTCACGGATAGAAAGTCTTGCTTTCAGAACAACCTTTGATCCAAAAAAGTGTCAAGGTCTCCTCCCCGTCAATGTCTCTTTTTTCCTTAAAGAACAATTCAAAGAGGCATTGGAAGCTATGGTTCCTGCTTTCAATGCGGGCATTTTCGTCAGCGAACTTGTAGCGTTTGCCGAAGCAGGAAAAAGGCTTGGTGGGATACTTGTCCCGGAAGGCAGGGTAGGATTTGCAACCATTTGCAGCATTGTAATTAATGGTGTTCTCCTGAAAAGCGGAGTCCCCCTGGACTCCAAGTTCGGAGGTATCCTGCAGGTAAAAAACGGGAAACCCCTGCGCTTCGTTGAGCTCATTTACTATTCGGGCTCTTCCCTCGATCCCTCGGAAGCTTTTATACAGGGAAAGATGACATCAGTCAGGGAGGCGTCGGAAACAGGGAAAGGGAAAATTGTCGCAAACTTCCGAGATTTTCCTGTTCTCTGCCGCAATACCGTTGAGAAATTAACTTCAGAACTGAAACGGGTCGGGATAGGAGGTGTGCTTACGATCGGTAAGGTAAGCGAGCCGACCTGTCAGATTCCAGTGGATGTGAACAAGGTGGGAATGATCCTCGTGGGAGGACTGAACCCCGTGGCCTGTGCCCAGGAAGCAGGATTCGGTGCGGAAAATTATGCCATGTCCGCGGTGATGGATTACGGAGAACTGATCAATTTCCAAAAATTGCGTCACAAAGAATTATCATAGTTAGTGTCATGTCAACAATACTCTGTCATTTCGAAGGAGCCTTCACGACTGAGAAATCTTAGATTTCTCCCTGCGGTCGAAATGACATTTCTTGATTGACACGACATTAGTATCCATCCAAAAAAATGCAGTTGCTAAAAAAATAAGATAAGAGGAGAGAAGAAATGCGTGAGTTTATTAAAATGTGTGAGTTACAAAACCCTGGAGAGCCGGAATTTATTCAGGCTGTATCTGAAGTTGCCGAATCGGTTAAACCTGTTTTGGAGAAACACCCTGAGTATCGCAAGGCCAGGATACTGGAACGTATGGTTGAACCTGAGCGAACTGTTATGTTTCGTGTTTCCTGGCTGGATGATAAAGGTGAAGTTCAGGTCAACAGGGGCTATCGTATACAGGTGAACAGTGCCATAGGTCCCTACAAAGGAGGATTCCGTTTTCATCCATCTGTTAATCTAAGCATACTCAAGTTTCTGGGTTTCGAGCAGGTTTTCAAAAATGCCTTGACTACCCTTCCCATGGGTGGCGCCAAAGGAGGATCGAATTTTGATCCTAAAGGAAAATCGGACAACGAAGTAATGCGTTTTTGCCAGAGTTTCATGACCGAAGTCTTCAGGCATATCGGCGCTGATACGGATGTCCCTGCGGGAGATATCGGAGTGGGAGCTCGCGAGATAGGATATTTGTTCGGTATGTATAAAAAATTGCAGAATGAATTTACCGGTGTCTTGACTGGCAAGGGTCTTACCTGGGGAGGGAGCTTGATTCGCCCTGAGGCTACCGGTTATGGCTGTGTCTATTTTGCTTCCGAAATGCTAACAACAAAAAATGATACCATGGAAGGCAAAATTTGTCTGGTTTCAGGTTCCGGGAATGTGGCTCAATATACAGTTGAGAAAATTTTGGACCTGGGTGGAAAGGTAGTAACACTTTCTGATTCCTCCGGATACATCTATGACGAGAAGGGGATAGACAGGGGAAAACTCGATTTTATCCTGCGCCTTAAAAATGTGAAACGGGGACGCATCGAAGAATATGCGGATAAGTATCCCGAAGTGGTCTATACCCCTGTGGATCCCGCTCTCAATTACAATCCACTCTGGAACCATAAGGCCGTTTGTGCCTTTCCATCTGCCACACAGAATGAGATCAATGGTAAGGATGCACAAAACCTGGTTAATAATGGTGTTCAGATAGTAGCCGAAGGTGCGAATATGCCGACGACTCCTGAGGGCATTGATGTCTTTCTTGATAGTAAGACTTTATATGCGCCTGGAAAAGCTGCAAATGCCGGTGGTGTTTCTGTTTCCGGTCTTGAAATGTCTCAGAACAGCATGCGTTTGAGCTGGTCTCGTGAAGAGGTGGATAAACATCTTCATGACATCATGAGAAAAATACATAAAGCCTCCGTTGAGGCGGCTGAAGAGTACGGCACTCCCGGTAATTACGTAAACGGCGCTAATATAGCCGGTTTTACCAAGGTTGCTAATGCGATGATGGCCCAGGGAGTGATTTAGTAATTTTGTCTGGTAGAAAGTGATAAGCGGTGGTTTCACGGTTAGTGATGCCACCGCTTTACTTTTCTGATAAGCTTGTAAAGAGTGAAATGCCCCGTAACAACGCTACGGGGCATCTCACTTTCGGGTTGCCTGTACTTATTTTAATGTCCATTATTAAAGATTTCTCTACCCACAACATTTGATAATGCCTCCGGAGCTTATTAAAGAGCTTTACAGAACTCACCAAAAACTGTATAAAGCTGTGGGGCTGTCAGTGATCATGTTTCGTTAGGGTTTAAGGCAGATATGAGAAAATGAGAACGAAATTTATCTTTATTACAGGCGGCGTTCTTTCCTCACTTGGAAAAGGTCTGGCCGGGGCTTCTATCGCTGCTCTCCTTGAATGCAGCGGGTTGAGGGTGACCAATCAGAAACTGGATCCATATATCAATGTTGATCCGGGTACGATGAATCCTTTTCAACACGGTGAAGTATATGTAACGGATGACGGCGCGGAAACGGACCTGGACCTCGGTCATTACGAACGATTTTCAGAAACACCAATGGGAAAAACGAACAATCTGACGGCAGGACAGGTTTATTTTTCAGTCATATCAAAAGAAAGAAAAGGGGAGTATCTGGGCGGCACCGTTCAGGTGATACCCCACATCACAAACGAAATTAAAGACTATATCAGGGAAGCAGCCGCCGGTTTTGATGTCGCAATTGTTGAAATTGGGGGAACTGTCGGGGATATCGAAAGCCTTCCTTTTTTAGAGGCCATCAGGCAATTCCGGAATGACATTGGAAAACAAAATGCCATCTTTATTCACCTCACATGGGTACCATACATTAAGACGGCAGGTGAAGTTAAAACAAAACCCACACAGCACAGTGTGAAGGCACTTCGCGAAATCGGCATTCAGCCAGATATCCTCCTTTGCAGGGCAGAAGATTTTCTCTCTAACGAGATTAAACAAAAGATTTCTCTTTTTTGTAACATAGAAGTAGAAGCGGTCTTTACCGCCAAGGACGTGGAAAGCATCTATGAAGTCCCCCTTATTTATCATAAGGAGGGGGTGGATCAAAAAATTGTCGATCTTTTAAACATCTGGACCGGCCAACCCCGCCTCGATGAGTGGGAAAAACTCATTAACAGGATAAAAAACCCTGCCCGTGAAGTTTCAATTGCTATCGTCGGTAAATATGTTGACTGGACAGACTCATATAAAAGCTTGAATGAAGCGTTAATTCATGGGGGTATTAGTAATTATTGTAAAGTTAACCTCTGTTTTATCGATTCGGAACAGATAGAGAGTGAAGGGATAAACAATCAGTTTGATGATGTGGGTGGAATACTGGTTCCAGGAGGATTCGGAGAAAGAGGAATCGAGGGCATGATACAGGCCATTAACTATGCCCGTGTTCAAAAAATACCATATCTTGGTATCTGTCTCGGCATGCAATTAGCCGTTGTGGAATATGCAAGAAATGTTTGCAAACTGGAAAAGGCAAACAGCTCTGAGTTTGATCAGGATACGCCATATCCGGTTATTGATTTTCTTCCTGAGCAGAAAACCATTACCGATAAGGGAGGCACCATGAGATTAGGGGCGTATCCCTGTTTGTTAGAACGGGACACCTTTGCATTTGAGGCATACGGGACAAAGGAAATCAGTGAAAGACATCGGCATCGCTATGAGCTTAACAACAAATATAAAGATCTGCTTGTTCAAAATGGATTGCGTATCAGTGGAACATCTCCTGACGGATATCTCATCGAAATGGTAGAGATCGGTAATCATCCCTGGTTTTTAGGCTGTCAGTTTCACCCCGAATTTAAATCAAAACCGATAAAACCCCATCCATTGTTCTACAAATTTATCGAGGCATCTCTCAAAAAGCAGAGTTAATATCAAGAGTGATTCCTTAAAAATTACCATTGCCTCCGCACCTTGACTCCATGCTCGTGCAAATAGTCCTTTATCTCCGAAATCTTATATATCCCGTAGTGCACCATAGAAGCAATTAAAGCCGCATCAGCCTTTCCTCGCTCAAGCACCTCCGAAAGATGTTCTAACTTCCCTGCACCTCCGGAGGCAATAACAGGAATACGGACATTAGAAGAGATGAGATGCGTAAGTTCAAGTTCATACCCATCCTGTGTCCCATCGGCATCAATGGAATTCAGGCAGATCTCCCCTGCCCCCAGACTGTCCGCTTCTTTCGCCCACCACAGGGCATCTATCCCCATATATTTTCGCCCACCATGAATAACGATTTCATAACCTGATGGCACTTCAAAACTTTTATCTACCTTTTTTACATCCATCTCGAGCACAACACACTGGCTGCCGAAGGCATTAGCACCATCATGGATCAGCTTAGGATTTTGAACCGCAGCCGAGTTAATACTTATCTTTTCCGCACCTGCCATGATGACGGATCGCATATCTTCAACAGTTCGAATACCACCACCAACTGAAAATGGGATAAAGATAGTCTCTGCTACACGCCGAACTACATCAATCATAATATCCCGGCCATCAGAAGAAGCCGTAATATCATAAAAAACAATCTCATCAGCACCCTCTTCATAATACCGGCGTGCCACCTCTACCGGATCGCCGATATCTACATTACCTTTAAACCTGACTCCCTTGGTAAGTTTACCATCACGCACATCCAGGCAGGGAATAATCCGTTTACTCAACATCCGTACCACCCCAACTGCAGAAATTATTTAATATCTGTAACCCCGGCCGCCCACTTTTCTCCGGATGAAATTGAACTGCAACCAGATACTTATAGGCCAGAACAGCACAAAAACGAAGTCCATACTCTGTCCATCCTATGGCCAGACCAGGATCAGCAGTTTCAGGATAATAAGAGTGTACAAAATAAAACTCAGCCCCTTCAGGAAGCCCCTGAAAAACAGGATGATCTTTTTGAAAAGCCACTGATTCCAGCCCATATGAGGAATCTTCAGGCGCTTCCCATCCTGTCGCAAATCCTCCGGGAACCGCTTAACATTGCCAGCTATGATACCCAGGCAAGTAGTATCATTTTCTTCGCTATGCTCAAGGATGACCTGGGTACCCAGACAAATACCCAACATCGGTTTTCCTTCTTGAATACATTCCCAAAGCAATTGATCCAATCCTGTCCGACGAAGGTGGGCCATCGCCTCCCCTGCCGCACCAACCTCCGGAAAGATAATGCGGCTCGCCCTTCGCAGTTCCTCCGGGTCACTGGTAATCTGACAAGGTTTTTCAAGAAAATGGAGGGCGCGGGCAACACTGGTCAGATTACCCGCACGATAGTCAACAATAGCAATCATGTTTTACCACTTCCAAATTATTCTATAGTTTACTATTCTCCAAAGAGAACTTTCCAAAATCTGCAGGTGGCGGCACGGGGTACTCACCGGTATAACAGGCCAGGCAAAAACAGTTTTTGTCCATTTCCACTGCTTCTACCATTCCTTCCAGACTCAGGTAATGTAAAGAATCCAGCCCTATAAAGTTAGCAATAGCCTCCACATCTCCCTTCCGTTCGGCTATAAGTTCACTTTTTGACGGAAAATCAATACCATACGGGCAGGGATAACGTGTGGGTGGACAACTGATCGCCATGTGAACCTCCTTGACACCAACTTCCCTCAAGTTACCAACACGACTGCGACTGGTGGTCCCCCGAATGATAGAATCTTCAACAATTAACACACGTTTGTCGCGAAGTAGAGGTTGTACCGGATTCAACTTGACACGTACCCCAAAATCTCTCATAACCTGGGTAGGCTCAATGAAAGTACGTCCTATATAATGATTACGAATCATGCACATTTCAAAAGGAGCACTGCTCTCCTCAGCATAACCCAAAGCGGCATAGTTGCCGGAATCAGGAAATGGCATCACGAAATCTATGTCAGGAGAATATTCCATAGCCAGCCGATGTCCCAGACGTTTACGATAAAGGTAAACATTTCCTCCAAAAACCTGACTGTCCGGTCTTGAAAAATATATCAGTTCAAAGATGCAATGGGCGAGCTTTACGGGAGGAAAAGGGGTAATACTGTGCAACCCTGAACTATCAATAATGATAATCTCCCCCGGTTTCACATCACGTTCATAGGTAGCTCCCAACAGATCAAGAGCACAGGTCTCCGATGCAACTATCCACGAATTGTTTAGACGTCCGAGACACAGCGGCCGAAACCCGCGAGGATCTCGTGCGGCAATAACCCTCTCACGCGTGAGCATAACGATGCTGTAAGCGCCTTCAACTCGGCCGAGGGCCCTGGTCAGAGATTCTTCAATCCCATCTTTCAGATGTAGAGCCATCAGATGAAAAATTATTTCACTGTCCATAGTGGATTGGAAGATAGAACCACGATCTTCTAACTCAGAACGTAAATGTCGGGCATTAATTATATTGCCATTATGTCCAAGGGCATAATACTCGTCGCCATGGTGCACCATAAACGGCTGGGCATCAGAAAGCGTTGAAGAACCGGTCGTAGAATACCTGACATGTCCTATAGCCATGTGACCGGGAAGTCTCGCCAATGTATCTTCCTCAAAGACTTCCGATACAAGTCCCATTCCTTTATGTTCCCATACCTGTTGACCATCAGAAGTAGTGATACCGGCACTTTCCTGCCCCCTGTGCTGGAGGGCAAACAAACCAAAGAATGTCATGCGTGCTGCCTGTTCATGGCCATAAACCGCAAATACACCACACTCTTCTCGTGGCTTACCTTCGCTGGATAAATCTTCAAACATAACTTTTCACCCCCATCGCTCACTACACATTATGGTAATCCCGCAGGTCACACCAAGAAGAGTCAAAGCTCTTTCTACCGAGGTGAGATTTCCGGCCCTGTAATCAATAATTGCTATCATGTCTAACGAAAAGTACTGTCCTCCAATAATTTCATCATTTTCCCGACAATCACATCAACACCTTCACCGAGGAGGAATTCGATGGAAAGCCCTTCAAGACATTTATCGTTCCACTGAAGATTGTATTCATTGACAAGATTGTTGATCTTGTTGAACTTTTCCCCGAGAACTTCTTTCTTTTCAGACGCCGTCAGATCTTCTTTGAACTTTACGTGGACAAGTAAAATATAACCTATGATATGAGCTTTACTCAGTAGAGGCATAATAATGATTGGCTCTTTATCAGATTTTCCAAGACCCGCATAAATATCTCCCATGCTTATAATCGTTTTTTTCGTACCACTGAGAGGGCCCGGCTTTTCAAATCTTGATTTCATTTCCAGAGAGACTCCGCCTCTTCCACTAATCGATATTGTCGTATCCTCGCCCGGTTTTCCTTCAATATCGAGATTCTCTATGGCATACAGTGTATGCCCCTTAATACCGGTTATGGCTTTTTGAAGCCGTCTGGCAGCAGTTCCATCCTTGCTCGTCAAATTTTCCAGTGAGAATCCCAGTTTGCTCAATAAGTCAAAGAGGATACCCTCCAGCATCTCTCCCTTCCTGCTTGTTCCGACAGTAACTGTCTTTGCCTGGTGTCTTATGGCGTCAATGGGCCTCGAAAGTTCATCTATAGTATGGCCAAGACAGAGATCCAGCATATCAAGGGGAGATGAAGATGTCCTCTTTTCTTTAAATTCTTCCCAGAAATCTTCCAGTGGTAACTTTCCGGTAACATATTTCAGGAGAAGAGTGATATCAGACGCCACATCAACACTCATGGAGGAGAAAAACCCTTTACTTTTCCGAGAGCGAAATGCCGAGGAGAATTCTCCCACGAGCCTGTGAAGACCGGTGTTTGCTATCCTTTCAAAGAGCGAAACATTCTTTCTGTCCAGTTCGCTCATCTTCCGGGATAATTTGCTTCTGAAACTACGGAAAAAATCACCATCTTCGTTAATACTGCAGGCAGCATAATAACCCCATATATGCCCTGCGATGGTATTCAAGATCATAGATGTGGGAAAGGATGCTCCTGGCACAGAGATTACAGAATCAGCAATTCCATTAAATCTTGTTTCTCCCTCATCTGCAATAACCACAACCCCCGCTGAATGTGCCTTAAAGATAGCTACATCCTTTATAATATCTTCAACAACAGGCTCCGGGTTTCCGGCTGCGCAGACAATAATCAGTGGCTCCGAAGAGAGATCGATATGTTTTTTATCCTCCACAATATCCGATGACATGGTTTTGTAACACAGCTCGCTCAGCTTTATCCTGATTTCATCCGCCGCTACTTTATTGGGTCCGCTTCCAACAACTGCCCAGTATTTTTTCGCCTTGGCTATTGCCCAGGCTGATTCCCTTATTCTTTCTTTGGTTGATATCACGTCGTTCATTTTGTCAGGAGCATCTTCCAGATCAGATAATTCTCTCGCTACTCGTTCGTCCGACATCATCCCCAGTATCTGCGCGAAATAAAGCGCCAGAATATAACCTGCAACGATCTGCGAATAGAATGCCTTTGTCGATGCCACGGACATTTCTATATCTCTTCCATCGCTTGTATAGAAAACCCCATCCGTGACATGGGTGATATCAGACTGCCTTCTGTTAACAATTGCTATCAGATGAGCGTCACGCTCCCTGGCCATCGCTACAGCTCTGTTTGTATCGGTTGTAGTACCAGATTGCGTGACAGCGATGACAAGGGTATGGTTTAAATTTTCTTCAAGGAAAAAACCGCTTAATTCGGACGCCGTTTTCGCCGCAATATTTATTTCACACCCTCTTAAATATCGCGACAGGGCCTCAGCAATCGCGGCACCTGCCACGGCAGCGGTGCCCTGTCCGATAACGAAGATGTTTTTAATATCACCTTTCACCAGAGCATTTTTTAGTTTCTCAGGAATAATATCATTCCCAAGGTTAAAGATGACAAAGGGTTTGCCATCCTGATTAGAGGGAATATTGTACTTTCCTCTCAAGGTCTTTCTTGCAGACAAAGGAGCCTCTAAAATTTCCTTCAAAAGAAAGTGGGGGTAGTCCTTTCTATCAATATCACGTGTTGTTATTTCTGCTTTTTGAATTTGTTTCTCGGAAATCTCCAGTGGATGTCCGTCATAATAGATGACGCTGATCCCCTCTAAAGCATTCCCTTGATCTTTATTAAGTAAGAATATCTGTCCTTTTGTCCGGGGATTGCCTTCAACCCTTTAGCTTTCGCCATCCATCTTGATAAAATGCGGTGTCTGCTCCACGAGACCGTATATCTCTGAAGAAAACATATACTGATCATCACAAAGGCCAACATACAAGGATTGACCGCTGCCTCTGAGGGCGATGAACATCTTCCCCGGTTCAAGATTACTCTGCATGGCAATTGCGTGAGAACCTTCAAAATCATTAAGGGTAAGGCGAAACGACTCCTTCAGGCCATAACCATCGTAGAGATACTTTTCGATCTGAAGGGGAATAATTTTTGTATCTGTGGTGACTCTACGATCTATAATCTCGGACCCGTCTGTCTCAAGAGACAGCCTCAGGGCTTTATAGTTATCTATATCACCATTGAGGGCAACATTTATCGACCATGCCCCTCTCCCATAATAAGGATATTCCTTCAGTAACAAAAGCAGATCTGATGATGTATCGATCCTTGAGTTAGATGTAAAGTTGTTCACAGGATGACAATTTTCTTCCGTAATAGAACCTACAGAGGCCCATCGGGTATGGGCCAGATACATTTCAGATTCGATATCCTCCTTTATAAAATTCTGAAGTATTTGATCGGTTCTGATCCTGTTTCTTATATAACTGGTGTTTTCACCCAGTTCTCCCGTAACAGATGCCTTCTTGTATGTAAATGTGACAGATGTCAAGCCGTCTTCTGATGCCTTATCAGATAAATGGATAGAGCCATCCAATAGATCACCGGGATTGAGCCTCCTTACCATATCATCATACAGGCCATTATCTTTAAGACTCTTTATCACCCTGCCTGAAGCTCCCTTATCTTTGAGGGTAAATGTAATCTGTATGCCGGCTGAATCCCTTCCCCTCACTTCTAATCTGTCAATGGAGTTTAATAAAAGATTGACATTTCTGTACTTCATGAAACCTTTTTGGGATATTTCAGGTCTTTCCTCACAACCTGATAAATAAAGAATCTTATCTATGTTGGAAAGAATGTCTCTTTCCAGAGCCCATGCGGAATCTTTCATAAATGTTAGCGAGTTGTTAACATGTTCCATCTCCCCGGTAGAAAACTTGCCGGCGTTTTTTTCTATCAATTCTTCTTCATTAAGGAGAAAGGAACTCATAGCCTTTGACAGGGTGGTCAATTCTTCAACCATTCCAGGCTGGAAAAAGATATGCTCAAAGGCCGAACCTTGCTTCAGGTAGAGGACGTACCCATCCATGTCCCCTAACTTTCCTAAACCGCCAAGGTATTTTTCCGGAGAAATAGATTGGGACAGTAATTTATTCAAACAGTTTGACTTAGCCTCCTCAAAGAGAGAGGAAAGATTCTCTAAAATGTTATCTTTAACTTGAGTTTCTTTTTTGATTGTAAGGATACCTGCCAGACCACATGGAAGGGTTTCAGGAAGCCATGGGAAGATAATAATGGACTTTGATGGTACTAATTGAGGATTACGTCCAATATAAATCCGCCATTTCTTCAGAGATTGAAATGTAATTAGCAAGAATTTAAAGAATGTCATGCGCGCTGCCTGTTCATGGCCATAAACCGCAAACACACCACATTCTTCCCGTGGCTTACCTTCGCTGGAAAAACCTTCAAACATAACTTTTTACCCCCATTGCTCATCACCCATTATGGTAATCCTGAAGAGAATAAACCTTCCAGTCCTCTTTTTGCAACGCCATTATAGCCTCACTAATTGCCAGGGAACCGGCAATTGTGGTTGTATACGGAATATTATACGTCAATACACTCCGGCGGATGTAATAGCCGTCCAGTGAAGAGCTGCGTCCCACGCCCGTGTTAATGATAAGCTGGATTTCTCCATTTTTCACATAATCCACTGCGTGCGGCCGACCCTGACTGATCTTTTTAATCATTTTAGCTTCTATACCATGAGATTGCAAATGTGTCGTTGTACCACCAGTAGCTATAATATGAAAATCCATGTCCTGAAAGGCACGGGCAACGGGAACAATTTTATCTTTATGATAGTCATGTACACTGATAAATACATTCCCAGTGAGCGGCAGATTGAAACCGGCGGCCATCTGCGCCTTCGCAAAGGCGGCTCCAAAAAAGTAGTCGATTCCCATTACCTCACCTGTGGATTTCATCTCCGGTCCCAATATAATATCCGCTTCAGGAAACCGGTTGAAGGGGAATACTGATTCTTTAACAGCAATGTGTTCCGGCCAGACAGGTTCGGTAAACCCCAGCTCTTTTAAAGATTTCCCCAGCATCACCCTGGTCGCCAGTTTCGCCAGAGGTACACCGATTGCTTTACTGACAAACGGTATGGTGCGGGATGCGCGTGGGTTGACCTCCAGAACATACAATATGCCATCCTTAACGGCATATTGAATATTCATCAAACCGACTACGCCTAGCTCCTCGGCAATCATCTTCGTCTGCTGCTCAACGGCTTTCAGAAGTTCTTCGGACAGTGTTGCTGGGGGAAGTATGCAGGCGCTGTCACCTGAATGAATACCCGCCTCCTCGATATGTTCCATAATGCCGCCAATTACCGTCTGCGTACCATCGCTGATGGCGTCCACGTCCACCTCAACGGCATCCTCCAGGAATTTGTCGATTAATATCGGATGGTCAGGAGAAACAATAAGAGCCTCTTCCATAAACTCACGAAGTGCTTCTGAATCATATACAATCTTCATAGACCTGCCACCCAGCACATAAGAGGGACGTACAAGCACCGGATAACCGATACGTTCTGCCATCCGGAGTGCCCCCTCTATGTTGGTTGCAGTATCATTATTGGGTTGATTGAGATTCAGCCGATGGACAATCTCTTGAAATCGTTTCCTGTTTTCAGCACGATCAATTGCATTAGGTGTCGTGCCCAGAATGGGTGCACCCGCGGCTTCCAATCCCTTTGCCAGGTTGAGAGGCGTCTGTCCCCCGAACTGGACGATGACACCGTATGGATCTTCAGTCTTCAAAATATGCAGTACATCCTCAAGGGTCAAGGGCTCAAAAAAGAGTTTGTCCGAAGTATCGTAATCGGTACTTACCGTCTCAGGATTGGAATTCACCATGATACTTTCATAGCTTTCTTCGCGAAGGGCAAATGAGGCGTGAACACAGCAATAATCAAATTCTATACCCTGTCCGATCCTGTTTGGTCCTCCCCCTAAAATAACAACCTTGGGCCTCGATGAGGGTCTGGCTTCATCTTCTATTTCATAGGTAGAATAATAATAGGGCGTGTACGCTTCAAACTCCGCAGCACAGGTATCCACAAGCTTATAGACCGGCAGAATCTCTTCCTGGAAACGCCACTTCCGAATTTCGGCCTCGGACATATTCCACAACTCTCCCAGGCACCTATCGGAAAAACCCAATCTTTTGGCTTCCTTAAGTAACTCAGAAGTTGGAGGCAAATTTTCAAGTGTCTTTTCTGCCTCTACCAATGACTGAATCTGGTGTAAAAACCAGGGGTCAATCTGAGTTAATCGATGCACGTCTTCAATGCTCATCCCACAATGAAGAGCAACCGCCGTATAGAACAGGCGAAGGGAATTGGGGTTTTTCAATCTGTAGGTAAGAAATTCTTCCGGATCACGGATGTTATCCGGCAGCACTTCGGTTATCCCGAAACGGTCAATCTCCAGGGAGCGAACAGCCTTCTGTAACGCCTCTTTGAATGTCCGGCCGATCGCCATCGTCTCCCCTACCGATTTCATGGAGGTTGTCAACATGTCTTCTGTTTCCGGAAATTTCTCAAAGGTCCACCTGGGTATTTTTACAACGCAATAATCAATGGTTGGTTCAAAGGAAGCCATCGTTTCCCTGGTAATATCATTGGGGATTTCGTTCAGTGTATAGCCTACTGCCAGTTTGGCGGCAATTTTTGCGATGGGAAAACCGGTGGCTTTGGAAGCGAGGGCGGAGGAACGGGATACACGTGGGTTCATCTCTATAACGACAAGTTCTCCCGTCTGTGGATGGACGGCAAATTGTACATTTGATCCGCCTGTTTCGACGCCGATTTCCCTCATAATGGCTATAGACGCATCTCGCATGTTCTGATATTCAACATCGGTCAGGGTCTGAGCAGGTGCTACAGTAATGGACTCCCCCGTATGAACCCCCATGGGGTCCAGATTCTCTATTGAGCAGATGATGACAACATTGTCCGCCTTATCTCGCATCACCTCCAGTTCGTATTCTTTCCAGCCCAGTACCGACTCTTCCAGCATAACTTCATGGATCATACTGGCATCCAGTCCGCTTCTGGCTAATTTCTCCAGCTCTTCCCGGTTATATGCCACCCCTCCTCCGGTACCGCCCAAAGTGAAGGAAGGACGGACAATAATCGGAAATCCTACATAATTGGCGACATCAAAGACCTCTTCCATATTTCTGACGAAACCGCTGCGAGGTACCCGTAGGCCAATACGCTCCATGGCATGGCGGAATTCTTCGCGATCTTCCGCTTTGTAAATCACATCGAGAGAGGCACCTATCATTTCTACTCCGTATTGTTCCAGTATACCCGTTTCCGCAACCGCCACGGCAGTATTGAGACCGGTTTGCCCGCCGAGAGTGGGAAGCAGGGCATCTGGCTTCTCTCTCTCGATAATCTTGGCCACCGCCTCTGGTGTAACCGGCTCAACATATGTCCGGTCAGCCATGTCGGGATCTGTCATAATTGTTGCCGGATTACTGTTAAATAGAACGACCTGATAGCCCTCTTCCTTCAGTGCTTTACAGGCCTGTGTCCCTGAATAGTCAAATTCACAAGCCTGGCTGATGATGATCGGCCCCGAACCTATAATCAAGACTTTTGATATGTCTGCTCTTTTCGGCACTACTTATTCCCACTCAATGGTACTTGGAGGTTTTGAACTGGTGTCATAGACCACACGGTTTATGCCCTTTACCTCATTGATTATACGGTTGGATATCCTGCCGAGAAGAGAATGTGGAAGTTTTGCCCAGTCTGCAGTCATGGCATCATCGCTTGTTACTGCTCTAATCGCCACGATGTGTTCATAGGTCCTCTGATCCCCCATGATTCCCACACTTTTCAGGGGAAGGAGCACGGCGAAGGACTGCCACATCTTTTTGTAAAGATTGTTCGCCTTTATTTCCTCAATAAGAACGGCATCGGCCTTGCGCAGGATGGAAAGTCTTCGATCCGTGACATCACCGATAATCCGAACGGCGAGACCCGGGCCGGGGAACGGCTGCCTCCAGATGAGATCCTCAGGAAGGCCAAGCTCCTTTCCAAGGATACGGACTTCATCCTTGAATAGATGTTTGAGCGGCTCAACGAGTTTGAGTTTCATGTTTTTCGGGAGTCCCCCCACATTGTGGTGTGACTTGATAACGGCACTGGGGCCTCCAAAGGCCGACCGGGATTCAATTAAGTCAGGATAGAGGGTTCCCTGTGCCAGAAACTCGGCTCCTTTAATCTTTCGAGCTTCTCTTTCAAAAACCTTAATAAATGTGCGTCCTATAATCTTTCGCTTTCTTTCAGGATCGACAACCCCCTTCAATCCATCCAGAAACTTTCTCTTCGCATTGATAAATTTTAAATTAACCTTAAGATCCCTTTTGAAAACAGATCTTACCTTTTTGGCCTCATCCTGTCTTAACAGACCGTTATCCACAAAAATGCAGGTCAAACGATCTCCAATGGCCCTATGCAAAAGCAGGGCAGCAACAGATGAATCCACACCGCCACTTAACCCTAAGATTATCTTCTTGTCTCCAACCTCAGATCTTATCTCCCGGATCGATTCCTTGACAAAGGATTTCATGGTCCAGCTTTTCTTGCACCCACATATCCGCAGGAGGAAATTCTTCAACATCTTTTTCCCCTCCGGCGTATGAACCACTTCGGGGTGAAATTGCAGACCGTAAAAGTTTTTCCTTCTATTTTCTGTGGCAGCAACCCTGGTGTCCGGGGTGGATGCGGTTATCTTGAAACCTGCCGGCAGTCTTCCAATGGTATCACCATGGCTCATCCAAGATTTTGTCTTCTTCTCAATATTATTGAAAATACCTCCCGTGTCCTTTATGTGGAGCTCGGCAAAGCCATATTCTCTCTTTTGGGCACCTATTATCTCACCACCCAGAGAGTCGACCATATACTGCATGCCGTAACAGATGCCGAGAATCGGAATCCCCAGATCAAAAATGCCCCTGTCTGCTCTGGGACTCCCCTTCTCATAGATACTTGCCGGGCCTCCGGACAGTATAATCCCTTCCGGACCAAGTGCCCTGATCCGCCCAATATCTATCTCAGGAGGTTCTATCCGGCAGTAGACATGATGTTCACGTACACGTCTGGCGATAAGCTGGTTGTACTGGGAACCAAAATCAATAATAAGGACCACTTTATACCCCCTCTTTCATCTTCATGATATTGATAAACTGGTCAAAAAGGTAGGTTGCGTCGTGGGGACCCGGCGCCGCCTCCGGGTGGTATTGAACGCCAAAGGCCTTGAGTGAAGGGTAGCATATCCCCTCCAGAGTATCGTCATTCAGGTTAATATGGGTCTTTTCCATGCCCACCGGCAATGATTCCGGCTCCACCACAAAACCGTGGTTTTGCGAAGTGATCTCAATATGGCCGGTGCTCATGTTTCTGGCCGGCTGGTTAACACCATGGTGTCCAAATTTCTGTTTAGCTGTTCTGCTTCCCAATGCCTGCCCCAGGATCTGATGTCCCAGACAGATACCAAAAAGAGGTATCTGTCCCAGTAACCGGCGCACAGTGTCCACGATATAGGTAAGTGGTGCCGGATCACCCGGACCGTTGGAAAGAAGCACACCGTCAGGATCGTAAGAAAAGATTTCCGGGGCTGATGTTGTGGCAGGCAAAACAAGAACATCACATCCCAGCCTTTCAAGATTCCGCAAGATATTATATTTAACGCCACAGTCAAGAACAACAACTCGCAAACATCCCGATGGGGGTTGTCTCCTCCATTTCTCCATCGGTTCCGGCGCACCATCTTTCCAGTAATAGGGCTTTTCGCAGGTTACCGATTTGACCAGGTCCTGCCCCACAAGGCCGGGATAAGCACGCACACGCTTCAACAATGAATCCACATCCGAAGAGTTGGTGGAAAGCACTCCTCGCATCGCACCCTCCAGACGGATGCGGCGAGTAAGGGCTCTTGTATCAATGCCTTCCACACCAAGCTTGTTGTGTGACTCCAAAAAATCTTTTAAAGTCTGCCTGCTTCGCCAGTTACTCGGATAGGACTGATACTCCCTGACGATAAATCCCTCCAGGTAAATACCGGCGGATTCCATATCCTCAGCGTTAATCCCATAATTACCTATCAAGGGAGAGGTCATAGTGACAATCTGCCCCTTGTAGGAAGGATCTGTAAGGATTTCCTGATATCCGGTCATCCCCGTATTGAAGACGACTTCCCCAAGAACCTCACCATGACCGGCAAAGGCATACCCACGGTAAATAGTTCCATCCTCTAATACTAAAAGAGCCGGTGTTTGCTGTTGCAACAAAGACACTCTATTCTCCTATCATAAGCAGGGTCGGGTCCCCGCTCAGAGTCGGGGACAAGCTTTATACCCGACCGCACACGGTGGTCCGCCTGAGGCGGACCACCCTACATAGATAATCTTTGTATATTTACTTTTGAAAGCGTAAAATGTCAATCGAAGTTATCGATTAAACAAGTAGGGACAACCGGTTAAGTCACCCCTATCAGAAGATTAGAGAAGTGGTAAATAGCGTTCAATTTCATAGCGGCTCACATGAGTACGAAAACGATCCCATTCAACCTTCTTGTTTTCAATGAATTTATTGAAAACATGATCTCCCAGAGCTTCTTTTACGAGATCACTCTCAGATGCTAACGTCAGAGCTTGAACGAGGCTGCCAGGCAAGGACGTAATACCAGCTTCAGATCTGGCCTTCTCATCCATCTCATAAATGTCCTCCTCAATCGGTTCCGGAAGCTGATATTCCTTTTCAATCCCTTTCAATCCCGCTGCTAACATAACCGCAAAGGTCAAATATGGATTACATGCAGGATCAGGTGAGCGGAACTCCATACGTGTAGCGTTTTCCTTTCCAGGTTTATACATGGGAACTCGAATCAGGGCAGAACGATTACGAAGCGCCCACGAGACATAAACAGGCGCTTCATAACCGGGTATCAGTCGTTTATACGAATTTATCCACTGGTTGGCAACTGCCGTAATCTCAGGGGCATGTCTCAGTAGCCCAGCAATGTAGTGCTTTGCTTCTTCAGATAAATGATACCTGTCACCGGCATCAAAAAACGCATTTCTGTCTCCTTTGAAAAGAGACTGATGCACGTGCATACCACTTCCGTTCTCACCGAATATCGGTTTCGGCATAAAAGTGGCGTAAACACCATTCTGCCGGGCAATCTCCTTCACTGCTGTGCGATATGTCATAACAGCATCTCCCATACTTAAGGCATCCATATACCTGAGATCAATCTCATGCTGGCTAGGGGCCACTTCATGGTGGCTGTATTCCACACGAATACCCATCTCCTGTATAGCAAAGATAGTCTGTCGGCGAAGATCGGTGCCGCGATCAATTGGGAGACCATCAAAATACCCTGCACGATCCAGTATATCGGGTGAAGAATCGCTCGCAAAATAGAAATATTCAAGCTCTGGTCCGACATAAAAGGTATAACCGAGATCACTCGCTTTCCTGAGCACTCTTTTTAAAACATAGCGCGGATCACCATCATAATGGGTTCCATCGGGATTGAGGATATCGCAGAACATGCGGGCAACCGGCCTATCACTTGGCCGCCAGGAAATTATTTGAAAGGTGGATGGATCAGGCTTGGCGATCATATCGCTCTCCTCGATCCGGGCAAATCCTTCAATAGAAGAACCGTCAAAGCCCATTCCTTCCATCAGGCCCTCCTCCAACTCCGATGGGGTGACCGCAAAGCTTTTAAGATAACCTAGTACATCGGTAAACCAAAATTGGATAAAACTGATATCTCTCTCCTTAACTTCTTTCATCACATCTTTTTTCGTTTTGTAAGGCACGCTATTCCCCTTTTAGTAATATATCATTTTGTTTCTATGTTGTTTGTTCTACTTTTGGCCTGCAGAATTCCCGCCATATCCAGGCCGGTGGCATTTTTTATCTCTTCCAAAATGGCCACAATCGAACCGGTAACCCCCCGAACATAGGCAGGCATTCCCCGGCCATCTCCGCTATCCACGATAGTAACTTTATCTACCGATAGGTTCTCCGAAATCACCCTGGTAATCTTATCCAGGATGTCAGGGAGCTGCTGAATCAAGAAAAGATCTTTGGTATCTTCTTTTTCCCATTCTTTCCGCATCAATCTAACAGCTTCTGCTGTGGCCTTTCCATCTTCTGCTAATCTGGCTGCTTCACCTATTGCCTTTAACTCCTTGGCTTCCTTTTCGGCCCGGGCCGGTATGATGACATCAGCCTCATACTTCATCTCATTCGTTTTTACTCTTTGTCCCTCAAGTATTTGCTCCTCTTCAATCCGGGCAATATCACCAGCCACTTTAGACTTAGCCTCGACCCGATTAGCCTCTGTGGCTAAATCGGCCTTCCTGACTCGAAGTTGATTTTCCTTTTCCACTACAGTAATACCCGCCTCAGCCTCGGCTACATCACCCTTCTTCTTTGCCTCTGCTGCCACCAATCTTGCCTCAGCCTCGGCATTTGCCTCGGTTATTCTGGCATCTCGCCTTACCTCAGCGTTCTTCCTTTTACCGATAGCATCAAGGTATCCTTCATCGTCGGACATATGCTTAATCTTTAAGGTATCAAGGACTAAACCAAGCTTTTTAAGATCGTCTCTTGCACCCTCAGCCACCTTTTCAGCAAACTCAAGCCTTCTTTCATTTGCTTCTTCCGGAGTCAAAGTAGCCAGGACCCCCTCAGACTTCCTTCGAGATTCTCTTTTGCGATCTGTGATATATCATTTATGTTCTTACCCAAAAATCTCTCCAAGGCATGTGAGAGTCCTTCCTCCTCACTGCCTGCCATCTTTATATTGGCCATGGCCTCGATGTTTATGGGAATGATCCCATTACAAAGGGCTCCTTTAAGCTCCAGATCAATGGGTATAGTAGTGAGGGGCATCCTGCTTACCGATTCAATAATAGGAAACTTAAAACCTCTTCCCCCCTTAATAACCCGGTATCCTGTTACTGTTCCATCTTTTAATCTCTTCTTTCTACCTGAGAAGACCAGTATCTCATTGGGGTGGCAGATCCTTAAATTAGCCTTAATGAAGGCAAGAAGAATCAACCCCAATATCAATACTACTCCAATTCCTATCCCTAATACTGTAGAATCAATCGCTAACATAATACACCCCCTTAGTCAATTAAACTTGTTATCCAATTGCCTTGCTTCCTCTTTCCTGGGTCCTGATCCTGATACACTGAGGTAAATCAAGGACAAATATCTTGCCATCACCGATATTGCCAGTCCTGGCCCCTTTGATAATTGCCTCTATAGTAGGCTCGACAAAATCTTCATTTACGGCAATCTCCAGTTTCACCTTATTAAGCAGATTTACCTCCTCGGGTACACCCCGGTAGGTTTCGGTATACCCCATCTGGCGACCGGCCCCCAAAACATTGCTCACCGTCATCAAATATACCTCATTATCAAACAAAGCCCCTGATTCACCATCAAAAAAAATAAAAAACCTCGTTGACCCTGTAAAAACAGGGTGATAGAGTAGTTTTGGCACAACGAAACTATCATCAACGAGGTG